>Ga0209024_1000063_pt1 | contig 227594 bp, 220 predicted proteins | sample AutmiccommunBRH5_FD_187380 | JGI IMG/M metagenome (GOLD analysis project Ga0209024, IMG submission 187380) | Deep subsurface microbial communities from Mt. Terri, Switzerland - Autotrophic microbial communities BRH/5 (SPAdes) (version 2) | ecosystem: Environmental > Aquatic > Deep subsurface >...
CCTTCAACTTCGCCCAGGACGAGATCGACCAATAGGGAAAACCCAACCGCCGGCGGACGAAATTAAATGCGACATTGACAGCGATCGCAGCGTCATACGCCCAGTCGCCAAGATAGGCGAGAACACGAGCGTTACGGACGACGACATCAAACTCGTCACCATGGATCACGAGAAATTGGCGCCCGTCAGCCATTGTATGGATGTCCGTGAGCTTGACCTCGACGCCGCCGAAATGTTGACCGGGAAAATCACGCAGGATCTCATCGTGATTGCCGGGGATATAGATGATCGTCGCCCCCTTGCGCGCCTTGCGCAGGAGTTTCTGCACGACGTCGTTATGCGACTGCGGCCAATGCCAGGAGCGCTTCAGGCGCCATCCGTCGAAGATGTCGCCGACGAGATAGATCTTTTCCGCGTCGTGGACCCGAAGGAAGTCGACCAGCATCTCGGCCTGCGCCGCCTTCGAGCCCAGATGGACGTCCGATAGAAACAGCGTCCGAAAATGACGTGTCGTGGTCAGCTGGTGCATGGTTGCGGTCCCGTGCATTCGTAGGATACCCCGTCTGCCTGCGTCCGGAATGACCGATTCTGATTGCATCCATGTGACGGGCACCCGCTGGCGTCTGCCCGCGCACGGCCAGCCGCCATCGTTCCTGACCGCGTGAACATTTGTCCGGAACGGTGCCGAAATCTCGTCGGAGATGGAGGTTCATCATAGCCGTGTCGGAACAGGGCAGGACCGGGCCGAAGGCCAGACCGAGGGGAGGGCTCGACTGCAGTGAAGATGTAGGGCCACGCAAAACTGCGGGTTGCGGAGCCCAGGCGGTCGCTTCCCCCGGCACCACTGATAATCCGGGAGTCCCTTCCGGCCAAATCCTTACAGTCAATGCGCCAGCTCTCGGACCCGCCCGTGACCTTGTCCCCCTAGCGCGAGGAATGGCAGGTCCAGAACCGCTACATGCAGACCGAGCCCATGGCCGACCTCGTGGCCATCGGCACCTCCGCAAAGCCCGAACAGATTTCCACCGCACCCGCCTGAAACGAAGACGCTCTAGCTCCCCCCAATTTCCACCACGTTGACGGACGCGACCCGTCAGCCTCCTCATCAATCGTCGAGGTTCGGGCCGGGTCGCTTATCCTTCCATCGGGTGCGGAAGGCTCCGGCGCACCCTTCGCAAGATCGCGATGAAGGCCGCGGCGGCGGCGTCGATCGCGCGATCGTTATGGATGCGATGAACCCCCTCGGCGCCCTCCGGCACGTCGAGCGTCGCCTGGCGTCGCAGCCGCAGGTCGATCTCTGCCGGCGTCTCCCGGCCCCGCGCGGCGATCCGCTCGACGAGCAGGTGGCGCGGGGCGACGATTTCGATGACGTGCAGGCGGGAAAAGCGCGCCGCTGCCTCCGGCAGAACCGCGCGCGAGACGTTGGCGACGACGGTTTCGCCAGCCTTCAGGCGTTTCGAAATCTCGCTCGGCAAGCCATAGGAAAGGCCGTGCGCGGACCATGTCAGGCAGAAGGCGCCGGCGGCCTCGGCCGCCGCGAATGCCGCTGGCGTCAGGCTGTCGTGGTCTTCCGCGTCCGCGAGCGCGATGCGTGTGACGACGCGGCGCGGGAAGAAGAATGTGGAGTCCGTGGCGAGTGCTGCGGCGGCAATCGCCAGCAGCGAATCCTTGCCGGCGCCGCTCGGCCCGACCACGGCGACGAATGGTCCGGGTGAGCCATTTTCGGCGGGAGCCGCCGCGCCACGTGGGGCGGGGCCGGCGTCAGGCGACACGGTGACCCTCCCGCCAGACCGAGCGGACCACCGGCGGCTCGCCCGGCGTCGCGCGGACGCGCACGAGATCGGCGCGCAGGCCCTCGGCGATCGCGCCGCGATCGGTAAGGCCGACGGCTTCGGCCGGGTTTTGGCTCACCAATCGGATGGCATCCGGCAGATCGGCCGCGCCCTGATCGGCGAGATGAAAGACCGCCTGGAGCATCGAAAATGGCACATAGTCGGACGACAGCACGTCGAGGACGCCGAGGCGCAGGAGTTCGATCGCCGAGACATTGCCCGAATGCGAGCCGCCGCGCACGATGTTCGGCGCGCCCATCAGCACATGCAGGCCGGCCTCGCGCGAAGCCCTGGCCGCCGCGACCGTCGTCGGAAACTCGGCGACGCTGGTGCCGAGCGCGATCGCTTCGTCCACATGGGCGGACGTCGCGTCATCATGGGAGGCGACCGCGATGCCGCGCACGCGGCAGCGCTCGGCGATCGCGAGGCGGCTTTGCGGCGCGAATTTCGCCGATTCGGCCAGCCGCCTGGCGCTGAAGGCCGCGAACTCGATGTCGGACAGTCCAAGCTTGCCCTGATAGTAGATGCGATAGGCATCGAGATCGGCGAACTGCCGCTGGCCGGGCGCGTGATCCATCAGCGAGACCAGCCTGAGCCGCGGATTGGTTTCGATCTTGCAAAAACCCTCGACCACGTCGCTCGCGGACACCTCGCATCTGAGATGGATGTAATGGTCGGCGCGCACGCGCCCCTCGGCCACCGCCCGGTCGATCGCGTCCGCCATCTCGGCCATGTCGCCGGAGGTCAGCGTGGCGTTCTCGTCGGTGCCGACCCGCAGCGCATCGAAGACTGTGGTGATGCCGGAGGCGGCGATCTGCGCATCATGGGCCTGGATCGCCGCCATCTTGTTCCACAAGACCTTGGGGCGTGGGATGTAGTGGCCCTCGATATGGTCGGTGTGCAATTCGACGAGGCCGGGGATGACAGTGTCCCCGCACATGTCCTCGCCGGTTGCCGCCGGACCGTCGCAGACCGCTGCGATGCGGCCGTCGCGGATGACGACATAGCCGTCGATCACCCTGTCCGGAAGGACGATGCGGGCGTTCTTGAGAATCGTTTCGTCGGGCATGTCAGCGGTCTTCGATGGGAGGGCGGAACGGATGGAGAGAATGCAGGTGGAAGGGCCCGCCGGGTTCCGGCTCGATAAAAATGCCCAGCCGGTCGACCGAAAGCGGCGCGCCGTCGACATCGGCGAAGCGCTCGCGCAGCCTGGCCTCGACGCTGGCCCTTTCGCCCGCCTCGACCGGACCCGTCAGGGTCATATGGAAGCGGAAATCCTTCAGGACATTGGGATAGCCCCATTCTTTCAGATTCTCACGCTGGCGCTCGCTCAACCGGTCCGGCCGGCGCCTGAGGTATTCCTCGTCCGTCAGCGGCGCCCGCCACGCGTCGAAGGTCCGCACGGCAGCCTCGGCGAGTTCGCTGAGCGCCGGGGGAGAGCGCTCGGGGACGAAGGCGAAGAACGGCCCGAGGGCGGTGATGACGAGGCGGTCGATCGCCACCGGCTCGCGCGAGGCGCAGAAGTTCGCGAGGCTGGCATCGAGATCGGCGAGACCGGCGCCGTCGGCGAAACGGAAGGGCGCCTTCATCGTCGCATGGAAGCTATAGCGGGCCGGCTCCGCGACCAGCCTGTCGATCGCCGGATCGCTATCTCGGGTTGGCTCGCCGTCGAAGGCGCCACGGCCAAGCCATTGGGCGGCGGCGCGTGTCAGCGCGGCGCCGGCCGGCGGGGTGAAGAAGATCGCCGCGCGCATGGTCAGGTGACGAACCGGCGCAACTGCTGGGACAGAAGATCGGTCAAGATGACGGTCGCAACCACGATGATGAGAATGGCGGCGGATTGCGGATAATAGAAGCCGCGGATCGATTCGAACAACACCTGGCCGATGCCGCCGGCACCGATGACCCCCAGCACCGTCGCCGCCCGCACGTTGGATTCGAAGCGGTACAGCGTATAGGAAATCCACAACGGCAGCACCTGGGGTATGACGCCGAAGACCACTTCCTGAAGCTTCGAGGCACCGGTCGCGCGGATGCCTTCGACCGGGCGCGGATCGATCGACTCCACCGCCTCCGAAAACAGTTTGGCGAGGATACCGGTGGTGTGGATGAACAGCGCCATAACCCCGGCGAAAGGTCCAAGACCGACGGCGACGACGAACAGCACCGCCCAGACGATCTCGTGGATCGCTCGAAAGAAGTCCATCAGCCGCCGGGCCGGTTGCAGGATGTACCACGGCACCATGTTGTGGGCCGACAGGATGCCGAAGGGGATGGCGAGGAGGACAGCCAGGAACGTCCCCCAGACCGCGATTTGGACGGTCACGACCATTTCGCCCAGATAATACTGCCAGTCCTTGAAGTCTGGCTCGGCGAAACCGGCCGCATATTGCGCCATGTTGTCGGCATCGGTGAACAGATAGGTCCAGCGCCCCATCTCGGCCGGTGCCCAGCTCCACAGAAGGATAAGCCCCAGGCCGCCCCAGATGACAGCGTTCCAGACGCTGCGCGACCAGTCGCGGCCGGCGTTAATGTCCAGTCGGGGAGGCGCGAGGGTATCGACCGCTTTGGTCATCGTGGAGAATCCTGCTGGAAAGCTGGAAAACCGGAAACGGCCGGCCGGCATTTCGATGCCGGTCGGTCGCATCTGAAGGAAACGGCGGCGCGAGACCTGCCGCGCCGCCGCGATCTAGCCTCAGCTCTGCTCTGCGGTCTTGATCTTTTTCTCGTAGCCGGCTTTTTCCGCTTCGAGCTTGTCGATCGCCGCCTTCTTGGCGTCCTCGGCCATCGTCGTGTCGGCCTTGATCTGGGCGATCTCTTTCGACAGTTCCATCACCCGGACCGGCAGGAGCTGATCGTCGCTGGACTCCTTGAACGGTGCCCATTGAAGCTCGGCTAGGACGTCCTTCTCCTTGGCGACGTCGCCGTCCGACTGGTCGGTGCCGTAGGTGAGGAAGAAGGTCTTGATCTTGTCCTTGGTCTCCTGCGGCAGTTCCTTGTGCCAGACGATCGGGTCGGCCGGGATCAGCGGCGACTTCCAGATCACCTTGATCTTCCCGAAAGCGTCCGGGTTGTTCGCCTCGATCAGCGCGAGGCTCTCGGTGTTGTTCGCCGCCGCATCGACATGGCCGTTGGCGACGGCCATGGCATTTGTCTCGTGATTGGCGTTGGTGACGTTCTTGAAGCATTCCTTCGGGTCGACGCCGTTGGCGGCGAAGACGAAGGTCATCGGCACGAGATAGCCGGAGGTCGAGTTGGGATCGCCGAGGCCGAAATCGATCGACTGATCGCATTTCAGGAGGTCATCGACGCTTTCAAGCGGCGAGTCCTTAGGTGCGAGGATCAACGACCAATAGCCGGGGTTGCCGGTGACATCGACGGTCTGGGCGAATATCTCGCCATTCGCCCGGTCGACGGCTTCCATCGCCGATTTGTTGCCGAACCAGGCGAGATGGACCTTGCCGAAGCGCATGCCCTCGATGACGCCGGCGTAATCGGTGGCGAAGAAGGGCTTCACCTCGAGGCCGGTCTTCTCCTCCATGGCGGCGAGGAACGGCGCCCATTTCGGCTTCAAATTGGACTGGCTCTCGGTCGAGATGATCCCGAAATTGATCTCTTCGGGCGCGGCGTCCTGGGCCAGCGCCGTCGTCGTGACGCCGGCGGCCAGCGAAGCGGCCGCGAGGGTTTTGAAGATCGTGTTCATGGCGGGTTTCCTGTTGCTTTGACGGTTGTTGTTGTCGTTACGCCGTGGCGAGCGAACGGGCCGCGGCCCGCGGCTCCATCCGCGGAACCGGTCTGCGGCTATCGACCGGAAGGGAATCCGGCAGCACGAGCTCTTCGGAATGCGATCCGTAGAGTTCGGTCAGAAATTCCTTGGTCAGCGCGGTCGAGGGGCCGTCATAGACGACCTCGCCGGCGCGCAGGGCGATGGTACGCGGGCAGTAGCGGCGCGCGTATTCCACCTGATGCAGCGAGACGACGGCGGTGATGCCGTCGGTGCGGTTGATGTCGGACAGAACGTCCATCACCCGGCGGGCCGAGGCGGGGTCCAGCGAGGCGATCGGCTCGTCGGCGAGAAGCACGCGGGACTTCTGCACCAGGCAGCGGGCGATGGCCGCGCGCTGTTGCTGTCCGCCGGACAGCGTCGAGGCGCGTTGCCAAGCGACGTCCGGGATGCCGACGCGGGCGAGGGCGACCCGGGCGGCCTGCTTTTCGCCTGCGCTGAACAGGCCGAGCGTTCCGCGCCAGCCCGGAATACGCCCAAGATTGCCGAGAAGGACGTTGGTGATAACAGGCAGGCGGTTGACCAGGTTGAACTGCTGGAAGATGACGCCGATCTCGGTTCGCATTTCGCGCGCCTTGGCACCGAGACGTCCGCCCTCCTGAATTCGCCGTCCGAAGATGTCGATGGCTCCGCCGTCGCGATCGCCCCTTTCGAGGCCGGCGATGTGCCGGATCAGCGTCGACTTGCCGGAGCCCGATGCGCCGATCAGGGCGACCATTTCGCCTTCGCCGATGCCCAGGCTGACATTCGACAGAGCCTGCTTTCGCCCGAAGCGCTTGGAGAGATTGTTCACGGCTATGGCGGTCATGGACGCTCCGTCCCCAAGAGCATCGGACCGAAAAGTGGAATCCGGTTTTCGGATCATTCTGATGCTCAATCCAAGTGCCAGAGCGTCCATTGTGCGTCCGGAGGGACGCACGACGCTCTAGTTTGACGGTCGGATTCCTAGGCGTCTTTCATGAGGGCTGGATGACACTTGCGTAACGGTTGGATGACGGAATCGCCGTGCCGGCCGACGGCCTTCTGTTATCCGCCATGTCTGTCGAGAAATGCCTCGGCGTCGAGGGCGCGAAAGTCCGCGAGCGCTGTCCGCAGCTTCTGGTGCGGCCACTTCCACCAGGCGAGAGCGTCCATGCGCTCGCCGATCCCCGGAGCGAAGCGCGGGCGAATCTGGCGGGCCGGCACGCCGCCGACGATCGTGTATGGCATGACCTCCTTGGCGACCACCGCGCCGGCGCCGATGACCGCGCCGTTGCCGATCGTCACTCCGGGCAGGATCGTCGCGCCATGGCCGATCCAGACATCATGGCCGATGGTTACGGCGTCTTCCCGCCGCCAAGCGAAGAATTCCGCCTCGTTTGTCTCACCGTCGAAATAGTCGCCCGCCCGGTAGGTGAAATGATGCAGGCTCGCCCGGCCGATCGGATGGCTGGTGGCGTTGACCCGAACGGCGGAGGCGATGTTGACGAATTTGCCGATGACGGCACACCAGATGTCGCAATCGCGCATCATGTAGGAATAGTCACCCAACTGCGTTTCCGACACCTGACAGCGCTCGGCGATCTCGGTGTAGCGGCCCAGCGTCGATGCTTCGACCGCTGCGCTGGCATGGACCAGCGGCGTTTCGGAGAGCTTGGGCATCACGCGGCCTTGCGGGCCGAAAAGGTCGAGACGTCGATGATGCGCGTCGCGATCCTGTCGCGGACCACCTCGTCGTGGAAGATGCCGAGGATCGCTACGCCGGCCGCCTTCTTGGCCTCGATCATCTGGCAGACCACGTCGCGGTTCTTAGCGTCGAGCGAAGCCGTCGGCTCGTCGAGCAGCAGCAGCGGATGGTCGGTGATGAAGCCGCGGGCGATGTTCACGCGCTGCTTCTCGCCGCCCGAAAAGGTCGCCGGCGGCAAGTCGAACAGGGCGTCGGGAAGATTGAGTTTCGTCAGCAGCGCTCGCGCCTCCTCGCGGGCGGCCTCTGGCGCGGCGCCGCGCGCGACCAGCGGTTCGGCCACGACATCGACCGCCGCAACGCGCGGGATCGCCCGCAGGAACTGGCTGACATAGCCGACGACCGAGCGGCGCTGCTCCAGCACGGTGCGGGGATCGCCGGCCGCAAGATCGACCGTGGCGCCGGACTCCGGATCGCTGAGCAGGATTGCCCCCGCGTCGATCGAGTAATTGCCGTAGACCATTCTCAGGATCGAGGACTTGCCGACGCCGGACGGGCCGCCGAGAACGACACACTCGCCGGCCGCGACCGCAAAGCCGGCGCCCCGGACGACGGGTAGTTGGACTCCGCCGCGCAGATGCATCGTGAAGGATTTCTCGACGTCGCGGACTGACAGGATCGGAGGGGAGGTGCCTGGCATCATGTCAGCTTTCCGGAATCGAGGCGACGAGGAGCTGGGTATAGGCATGGTGCGGATCGTCGAGCACGCGGTCGGTCAGCCCCGCCTCGATGATTCGGCCGCCCTGCATGACGATCATGCGCTGGGACAGGAGCCGCGCGACGGCGAGGTCGTGGGTGACGATCACCACCGACAGTCCCATCTCCGCGACCAGTGAGCGCAGGAGGTCGAGAAGCCGTGCCTGGACCGAGACATCGAGACCGCCAGTCGGCTCGTCCATGAAGACCAGACGCGGGCGCGTTACCAGATTGCGCGCGATCTGCAGGCGCTGCCGCATGCCCCCGGAAAAGGCGACCGGCCGATCGTCGATGCGATCCTCGGCGATCTCGACCCGGCCGAGCCAGTCGGTGGCGGTTTCGCGAATATGGCCGTAATGGCGTTCGCCGACCGCCATCAGCCGCTCGCCGACATTGGCGCCGGCCGAGACCCGCATCCGAAGGCCGTCGGCCGCGTGCTGGTGGACGAAACCCCAGTCGGTGCGCATCAGGAAACGCCGCTCGGCCTCGCTCAAGGATGCCAGATCGCGCATCATCCCGTCGCGCATCGCATAGGAGACGGTGCCGGATGTCGACGCCAACCGGGTCGAGATGCAGTTGAGCAGCGTCGTCTTGCCGGAACCGGACTCGCCGACGATGGCGACGACCTCGCCGGGAAAGACGTCGAAGGACACATCTTCGCAGCCGGCCCGCGCTCCGTAGAGCTTGGTGAGATGGCGGACGGAGAGGATCGAGGACTCACTCATTCCGCGGCCTCCGCCGTTTGTACCCCTGTGAACCCGGCCTCGCGACGGGTTTCGCAGTGGTCGGTGTCGGAACAGACGAACATCCGGCCGCCTTTGTCGTCCATGACCACTTCGTCGAGATAGACGCCCTCGGCGCCGCAGAGTGCGCAGGGACGCTCGAAGCTCTGGACCTGGAACGGATGATCCTCGAAATCGAGGCTGACGACGTTGGTGAAGGGCGGCAGCGCGTAGATCCGCTTCTCGCGCCCGGCCCCGAAGAGCTGCAGCGCCGGCGAGCGGTGCAGCTTTGGATTGTCGAATTTCGGAATTGGCGACGGATCCATCACATAGCGGCCCTCCACCTTGACCGGATAGGCGTAGGTCGTCGCGATATGGCCGTGACGGGCAATGTCCTCATAGAGCTTGACGTGCATCAGCCCGTATTCCTCCAACGCGTGCATCACCCTCGTCTCGGTCTCGCGCGGCTCCAAAAAGCGCAGCGGCTCGGGGATCGGCACCTGGAAAACAATGGTCTGCCCCTCGATCAGCGCTGTTTCGGGGATGCGGTGGCGGGTCTGGATGACCGTCGCCTCGGCCGTCCTGGTCGTGGTCGCTACACCTGCGGTCCTTTCGAAGAAGGCGCGGATCGACACCGCGTTGGTGGTGTCGTCCGCTCCCTGGTCGATCACCTTGAGAATGTCGTCGGGGCCGAGGATCGAGGCGGTCACCTGAACGCCGCCGGTGCCCCAGCCATAGGGCATCGGCATTTCGCGCGAGGCGAACGGCACCTGATAGCCGGGGATGGCGATGGCCTTGAGGATCGCGCGGCGGATCATCCGCTTCGTCTGTTCGTCCAGATAGGCGAAATTGTAGGTGGGTATCGCGGTCGTCATTCGGCTGCATCGCAGTTGATCGACCGCGCCTCTTGGCTGTCGCCCGCGCTTGCCTGCTCGCGGCGCATGCGCCGGACGAGGTCGAGTTCGGCCTGGAAATCGACGTAATGCGGCAGCTTCAGGTGTTCGACGAAGCCCGTTGCCTGGATATTGTCGGAATGGGCAATGACGAATTCCTCGTCCTGGGCAGGCGCCGTGCGCTCCTCGCCGAACTCGTCGGCGCGCAGCGCCCGGTCGACGAGGCTCATCGCCATCGCCTTGCGCTCCGACTGGCCGAAGACGAGGCCGTAGCCGCGGGTGAATTGCGGCGGCTCCTTTGACGATCCCTGGAACTGGTTCACCATCTGGCACTCGGTTAGGCGCACCCGGCCGATGGTGACGGCAAAGCCGACTTCCGGCATCTCGACCTCGACGTCGACGAGACCGATCCGGATTTCGCCGACGAAGGGATGCGAGCGGGCGTAGCCACGCTGAGTGGAATAGGCGAGCGAGAGGAGAAAGCCTTCGTCGCCGCGTGAAAGGGCCTGCAGCCGCAGATCGCGGCCGGCGGGAAACTCCATCGGCTCGCGGGTGAGATCGCCCGGCTCGTCCACCGGCAATTCGCCATCGGGCTCGATCAACCCGTCGCGGCCGAGAATGTCCGTGACCCGCGGACAGGGATCGTCGCTGCGGGCACGGCGCTTTCCCGACGCCACCGGCTCGTCCGTTGCCATCGCGGGATCGATCAGCCGATGGGTATAGTCGAAGGTCGGCCCCAGCAGCTGGCCGCCCGGCATGTCCTTGTAGGTCGCCGAGATTCGCCGCTCGATCCGCATGGCGCCGGTGTCGACCGGCCGCGATGCGCCGAAGCGCGGCAGCGTGGTGCGGTAGGCGCGGATCAGGAAGATCGCCTCGATCAGATCGCCGCGCGACTGGCGGATCGCCATTGCGGCCAGGTCCGGATCGTAGAGCGAGCCTTCCGCCATTGCCCGGTCGACGGCGAGCGCAAGCTGTCCGGCAATCTGCTCGAGCGTCAGCGCGGGAACGCTCCGGTCGCCCCGGCGGCGGTCGGCGAGCAGGCGATGGGCGTTGCCGATCGCGGCTTCGCCACCCTTGACGGCGACATACATGGCTCAGCGCTCCTCGATCTTGGTGGTGCGCGGCAGGGCGCATGCCTCATCGGCGGCGACCATCAGGATGTCGATGCCGCGGGGATAAAGCCGCCCATTCGCCGCCCATTGGCCGAGGAAGGCGGCCGGCAGTCCCTTCGGCGCAGCTTCCGCCTCAGTCTCGATTCCAGGGCCGCGCAGGCGAAGCGCCGGCCCCGAGCGCAGACATTCGAGCGACAGGATTAAGGTGGTCGAACGATCAGGATAGGCGTCGGTCCCGAGCGCGAACTCGTCCAACGGTGGCATCGTCGCCGGGTCGCAGACAAGGGCGAAGCGCGCTTCGCACATCTCGTCGACGACCACCGCACCGGTGTGGAAGGAAAGCCAGGCGGCGATCGCGTCGTTACGCGCCGCCGCGTCGAGCCAGACCGGTGTGTCGGCGTCGGCGAGGGTCGCGAGGAAGGCGCCGGCCGCCGGAGGCACGGGGGAGGGCGGGCGCGTTCGGCCGCCGAGATCGATGATCCTGCCGGGGCGCGCGAAGGCGTCCATGACGCGGGCGAAAGCGGCCTGTGCGTCGAAGACGGGATCGACGAAGCCGCCCTCCAGACCCGCTCCGTCGCCGGCCGTCCTGTCCTGGTACATCAATCGTCTCCCCGAACCATGGTGAAGAAATCGACGCGGGTCGCCTCGGTCTCCTCGGCGGATTTGCGATCGGCCTCGACTTTGCGACGCAAGGTCGGTTCCACCACCCCGGCCTCGATTGCAGCGCGCCAGTCGGCGCGCTGCCAGCCGGCGTCGAAGAGCGCGGCCAGCCGCGCATGATCGGTGTCGCGGCCGAGCACCATCGCGTGGCCGACTTCACCGGACACAAGACGGACGCTGGCCCGGGCGACGCTCGCCTCGCCGAGATTGAAGGGGGCGCCGCCGCCGCCGATCCGGCCGCGCAGCATGACCAACCCGGCTTCCGGCGCGCGCAGCGCCGTTGCTGGCGTGTCGCCGGCGACGTCGCGCCAGACTTCCGCCAACTCGGACGGGTCGGCCGCCGCGAAGGCTTCCATGGCGCGGCGACGGCCGCTGAGGCTGCTATCGGAATCGGCGGCGATTGTCTCGGCGCTATGATACTGCAATGAATCCAGATCCCCGTCTGTCCGCTCTTACTCTTCGAGGAGCGGCCATAGGGATTGAATGTATCGTCCCGATGACAGTGGGCCGATGTTCCGGCGGCGGTCATCGAGTGAGGCCGTGTCAGAGCGAGCGTTGATCGACCCGCATCGACGCGGCTTCGGCACTCTCGACACGCTCGGAGTAGCGATCCGTCAGATAGGTGGAGCGCGCTCGCACCGTGTGGGTAAACTTCACCAGCTCCTCGGTCACGTCGACGATTCGGTCGTAATTGGGCGACGGTCGCATTCGGCCCGCCTCGTCGAACTGGTCGAAGGCCTTCGGCACAGAGGACTGGTTGGGAATCGTCACCATCCGCATCCAGCGCCCGAGAATCCGCATCTGGTTGACCGCGTTGAAGCTCTGTGAGCCGCCCGAGACCTGCATTAGCGCCAGCGTCTTGCCCTGGGTCGGGCGGAGGCCGCCGAGCGACAGTGGCAGCCAGTCGATCTGCGCTTTCATCACGCCGGTCATCGCGCCATGCCGTTCCGGGCTCGACCAGACCATCCCCTCGGCCCAGATGGCGAGGTCCCGAAGCTCCTTCACCTTGGGATGATCGGGTTCGACACTGTCGGGAAGCGGCAGGCCGGCTGGATCGAAGAACCGGGTTTCGCAACCGAACCAGCGCAGCAGGCGGCCGGATTCCTCGGCGACGAAGCGCGAATAGGAGCGGGCGCGCAACGAGCCGTAGAGCAGAAGAATGCGTGGCGGATGGCGCGGCGCGTTCGGTCCCGCGAGGTCCGCCGTATCGATCGCCCTGAGTTGGTCTGGATCGATGTTCGGCAGGTCGTCGAGGCTGCGGATCACGGTATCAGACAACGCGCCGACCCTCGGCGTCGATCACGACCTCGCCGTCGTCCTTGGTGAAAGGGCCGATGTCTGGATGGGGCAGGAGATCGAGAACGGTTTCGGACGGGCGGCAGAGCTTCGTTCCCTTGTCACTCGCAACGATCGGCCGGTTGATCAGGATCGGATGGGCTAGCATCGCCTCGATGAGTTGCGCGTCGGACAGCGAGGGATCGTAGAGGCCGAGTTCCGCATAGGGCGTGCCCTTCTTTCTCAGGAGGTCCCGCGGCGTCATGCCCATGACGCCCAGAAGCTCGACCAGCCGCTCGCGATTTGGCGATGTCTTCAGATATTCGATCACCTCCGGCGTCTCGCCCGATTGCCGGATCATGGCAAGCGTATTGCGCGAGGTGCCGCAGGCGGGGTTGTGGAAGATGGTGATGGTCATGCGACCCTCGTGTTCGTTCGGTTCAGGATCGGGATTGGCGCATCGCCGCGCGGAGCGGGCGGGGGTCGGATATAGCAGCCATCCGAAGAACCAGACCGCCAGCATCGCGCCGACCAGTTCCGCGACGACGAAGCCCGGCACGTCGAGCGGCTGGATGCCGGAAAAGGTGTCGGTGAAGGCGCGAGCAATGGCCACGGCCGGATTGGCGAAGGAGGTCGAGGCGGTGAACCAGTAGGCGGCGGTTATGTACAGCCCGACCAGCCAGGGGATGGCCGGCGCGTTGAAGCGGACGCCGCCGAGGATCATGCCGACCAGACCGAAGGTCGCGACGATTTCGGCCCACCACTGCCCCGCGCCGGTGCGCGCGGTTAGCGAGGCCTGCAGCGGAGGCAGGTCGAACATCAGATGCGCGGCGATCATGCCGATGAGGCCGCCGGCGATCTGGGCGGCGACATAGGGGGCGGCGAGGGATAGGCCGATCGAACGCCGCATCCAGAATGCCAGGGTGACGGCGGGATTGAAATGCGCGCCGGAGATCGGCCCGAGCACGGTGATCAGGCAGACGAGGATCGCGCCGGTCGGGATCGTATTGCCAAGAAGCGTGAGGGCTCCGTCGCCCGTCAGCCTCTCCGCCATGATCCCGGAGCCGATCACGGCCGCCACGAGCATGGCCGTGCCGAACGCTTCCGCCGCCAGGCGCCGGGACACGCTCCACTCGCTCACGGTGTGGCGTCCGCGGGTTCGTCCTTCGTTCGACCGATGGCATTCATGCGGGTCTGGAGGGCGGCGCGGCCGAGGCTCTCGACCGGCAGGCTCATGAAGATGCGGATGCGGTTGCCGAGCATCCGGAACGCCTCGGCGAAGGCAAGCCGCCGTTCGGCCTCCGTCCCGGTCGCTGCCGCGGGATCGGGCACGCCCCAGTGGGCGCTCATCGGGTGGCCCGGCCAGACCGGACAGCTTTCTTCGGCGGCGTCGTCGCACACGGTGAAAATGAAGTCGAACTCCACGGCCCTCGGACCGGCGAACTCGTCCCATGACTTCGAGCGAAGCTCCTTCGTCGAAAAGCCGAGCCTCCCGAGGAGATCGAGCGTGAACGGATGCACCTCGCCCTTCGGAAAGGATCCGGCCGAGTAGCCGCGAAAACGCCCGCCGCCCTCGTGGTTGACGATCGCTTCCGCCAGGATCGAGCGGGCGGAGTTTCCCGAGCAGAGAAAGAGAATGTTGAAGGGTTCGGTGCGGTTCATTCCGTCGGCTCCGGTTCACATGCCGCTGCGAGGCGCGTCAGGTCGCCACAGATTTCCGGCTGGCCGTCGCAGCAATCGGCGACCAGAAAGGCGAGCAGCTGGCGCATCGTCTGATAGCTCGCCGCGTAGAAAATCCTTCGCCCGGCACGCCACGACGTCAGCAATCCGGCGCGTTCCAGCGTCGCGAGATGGAAGCTCATCCGGCTGGGCGCGATCGCCAGCAACTCCGCGATCTCACCGGACGGCAGGCCCGGCGGGCCTTGCTTCACCAGCAGCCGGAAGGCGGAGAGGCGGTCCTCCTGGGCAAGGGCGGAAAGAGCAGAAACGGGATCGATCATTTTACAATCATACAAGCATCGTTGAATAATTGAAAGCGGAATATCGCGCATCACGACGCGTTCGGTAGCCACGGCTATCACCTCAAAGCGACGAAGTGCCCCACCCCAATTTCCTCGAAGTCTTGCGGTGGCGGTCGATAACCCACGACATTGATCGGGCTCTCGCGTTCGCGAAGATCGGCGAGGCGCCCGGCTTTCCGCCGGCCGCCGTCGATGGAGGGAACCGACGCCAGAAGCGCGCGCGTATAGGCGTGACCGGGATCGGCCAGGACTGCGTTTGTGGGACCGGTCTCGACGATCCTGCCACGGTCGAGAACCGCTATGCGATGGCTCATCTGCTCGATCACGCCGAGATCGTGGGAGATGAAGAGATAGGCGATGGCGAGTTCCGATTGCAGTTCGCGCATGAGGTCGAGCACCTGCGCCTGGACGGAGACGTCGAGCGCGGAGACTGGCTCGTCCGCGATGATCAGTCGCGGTCTGCAGGCCAACGCCCGGGCGATGCACAGACGCTGGCGCTGGCCGCCGGAAAACTGGTGGGGATGACGGTCGAGATGATCCGGCGACAGGCCCACCCGGCGGAGGAGCTCGGCCGCCGCTTGCCGCCGTTCGGTGGCCGACATCATCTCGTGGATGACGAGGGGCTCGGTGACGAGCTCGTTCACGTTCAGGCGGGGATTGAGGCTCGCATACGGATCCTGGAACACCATCTGGGCTTCGCGTCGCAGCGGGCGCATCGCCCGCGGCGATAGTGGCACCACGTCGCGCCCCTCGAGGAGGATGCGTCCGCTCGTCGGCGCCACCAGCTTGAGGATCGACCGGGCGATCGTCGACTTGCCGGAACCGGACTCGCCCACGAGACCGAGCGTCTCACCGCGCTTCAGGGCGAGGCTGACGCCTTCCACCGCGTGGACGTTGGCAACATGCCGGCGGAACGGGCCTTTTCGGATGGGAAACCGTGTCACCAGATCCTGGATGTCGAGCACCGTTTCGTTCTTGTCGCAACTGCGCGCCGGGGAGGAGGGTGCGGAATGCGGCCGCGGGTCGACCGTCTTGTAGACAGGCGCGCCTGAGCCCAGCCGGGGCACGGCCTCGAGCAGGGCGCGCGTATAGCCGGCGCGGGGCGCGGTCAGGACTTGTGCGGCGGGGCCGACCTCGATCTGCTCGCCATGGCGCATGACGATCACCCGATCGGCGATCTCGGCGACCACGCCCATGTCGTGCGTGATGAAGATCATAGCCATGCCCGTCTCCTCCCGGAGACGGTCGAGGAGATCGAGAATGCCGGCCTGGATGGTCACGTCGAGCGCCGTGGTGGGTTCGTCGGCGATCAGCAGCAGCGGCTCGCAGGCGAGCGCTATCGCGATCATCACGCGCTGGCGCATTCCGCCCGAAAGCTCGTGCGGATACTGCGCGAGACGTCCCTTCGGGTCAGTCATCTGCACGCGGTCGAGCAGATCGGCGGCCGCGCGGCCGGATTCGTCGCGTCCCATCTTGCGATGGAACATGAGCACCTCGCCGATCTGCTCGCCGATGGTCAGTACCGGATTGAGGGAGGTCATCGGTTCCTGGAAGATCATCGAGACAGCGTTGCCGCGTATGGCTGGCATCTCGGTATCGGCCAGCGCCAGGAGGTCGACGGGCTCCTCGCCGCGCCTGCGCAATACCGCCGCACCGCTCGTGATCACGCCACCCTCGCGCTCGATCAGCCGCATCAACGACAGAGCGGTGACGGACTTGCCGGAGCCAGATTCACCGACGATCGCCAGTGTTTCGCCCGGGTCGATGTCAAAGGAGAGATGGCGCACCGCCGCCACGCTCGAGCGTCGCGAGCGGAACACGACCGAAAGATTCTCGACGCTGAGCAGCGGCCGCGCGATCATGATCGTGCTGGCTCGGCCAGGACCAGCGAGCGTAGACGGACTTCGGGATGCTCGTCGAAGGGCGGCAGCGGCGTGATCCATCGGCGGGCAGTCTCGGCGGCGTCGAGGCGAACCTCGAAGCTGTCCTTGCCGAAGACCCGCCAGTGAATGGTTTCCGACAGTTCGAGCAGCGCAAAGGCTCCCGCGGGCTCGGGATGGGTCGTGAAGCTCTCGGTGAGGGACTGGAGCGTCAGATGCGGCTGGCCGTCGACCAGGGTCAGGGTGTTCCAATGCACATGACCGGCAAAGCATGCGACCGGCACGCGGGCGGTGGCGAGGATCGCCCGGGCGCGCTCGGCCCCTCCCGGATAGGTCGCCGCATCGGGATTGCGCTCGAAATAGTAGTTGCCCGCCTGCGAATGGCCGGAGATCGGGACATGGCTGACGATTGCCAGGGGCTTGCTGGCGGTCCGCACCACGGCGGCGAGCCACAACAGGTCGGCTTCGGTCAAGACGAACCCACCGGGACGGTGAATGCGGGAATCGGCCCGCCAGAGAACAAGCGTCCAGTCACCCAGGTCGATGGTTTGGCTGGCGAGAGACTGGCCGAGGATCTCGGCGTTCTCCGCGACACTGAGGAAGGCGCGGTCGTGGTTGCCGCAAAGATGGAAAACCGGGGCGTTGACGGCCCGGAAGCCTTCGGCGACCTCGCGCTCCAGCCGGCTGTCCGTCTCGCGATCGACATCGGAGATGCGGTCGCCGAGGTCGATGACGGCGCTGGGGCGGGCGTCGTTGGCGAAGCGGGCGAACTCGCCGAGCAGCGGTAAGGCCTGGCTGCCCTTCTTGGTGAAATGATCCTCGCCGTGATGAATGTCGGCGACGAGGCAGAGGCGTAGCGGATCCATGCTGGCTCCCTTGAGAACGCGGATTACCGTCCGGACGCCACCGCGGCGCCCGGACACATTGTCGGAAAATCAGCTCTGGACGCCGATCGAGCCGGCCCGGAAGTCGAGCACATAGGGGATGTGACCGGGCATCGGCGCCCAGTCGACGTCCTTGCGCATGCCCCAGCTCTCATAGGGCCGGTAAAGCACCAGGAAGGGTGGATCCTGCTTGATGCGCTCCATCAGCTCGCCATAGGCCTGACGGCGCTCCTCGACTTTCGAGGAGAAGCGGAAGCGTTCCCACTTTTCGGCATAGTCCGCGTCGGTCTTGAAGCGGCCTTCGCCTTCGGCCGGGCCACCCGGCGCCCACATGACGCCGAACGAGCCGAACGGATCGGCGAAATACATCGGGTTCGACCAATTGCGGGCGTTCATCGTCGGGTCGCCGCCGGTCCAGGCATCGTTGACGTTGATCTCGGTTTTCACCCCGATCTGGCTCCACATCTCGGCGATCGCCTGCATCGCGAGGAGCCCGTTCGTGTAGTAGCTGGCCGAGGTGTCGATGCGGATCGTCTCCCCGTCGTAACCGCTCTCGGCCAATAGCGTCTTGGCCTTCTCCAGATCGTATTTGAAGGTTTCGAGGTCCGGCATGTAGAGTGGCCCGAATTCCTCCATGGTGTGGGTCGAGGGCACGACCGCCTTGCCCAGCCACAGCGCTTCGTTCAGCGTGTCGCGGTCGATCGCGTAGTTGAGCGCCTGACGCAGCTTCGGGTTCGCCATCGTCTCGTTCTGGGTGTTGTAGATCAGAACGTGGAACAGCGGCGTCACCATGCCTTCCACCTTCAGCTCCGGGTCGGACTCGACCAATTGGAGCTGGTCTGGCGGCAGGTTGGTGATCAGGTCGACCTCGCCGTTCTTCAGCGCGGTGATCCGCGTCGCCATCTCGGGAATACGGCGAACCGTCACCTTCTCGAACGGTGCGGCATCGCCCCAGAAGCCGTCATACCGCTCCCAGACCAGCCGCTGCTCGGGAACGAATTCGGCGATCTTGTAGGGACCTGTGCCGATGGGCGCGAGCGAGAAGGCCTCGTAGTCGCTGTCCTCGGCGAGCGCGGGGTCGCCGGAGAGCGCCTTGATGTAGCCCTCCGGGACGATCATCAGCTGCTGCATGTTGATGAGCGTTTCCCAGAGCGGCTCGGCGCGGCGCGCGTGGACGCGCACCGTGTAATCATCGATCTTCTCCGCGCTTTCGAAATTGCTCAGCCGGTCCTTGGACCGCACCTGGTAGGGCGGGAAGGTCGCCTGGAACATGCGATTGAAGGAGAAGACCACGTCGTCTGCCGTCATCTCCTCGCCGTTCTGGAAGGTCACGCCCTGGCGAAGCTTGAACTCCATGGTCGTGTCGTCGACCATCTGCCAGCTGGTGGCGAGGCCCGGCAGGAACTTCGGCTCGCCGGTCGTATGATCTTTCTCGATCAGCGTATCGAAGCTGTTATAGTAGAATTGCGAGCCCGAATTGGAGTGGTCCTTGCCGGGATCGAGCGTCGCGGGGACGTTTGCCGCCCCTACCTTCAGTTCGGCGGCGTGTGCGCCGCCCACGAGGGCGGCCAGCGCCACCGTTGCCATGAGTGTGTTGCGAAGCATATTGGGAAAGCCTCCGACGGTTGTTGGGGTTTCGGCGTAAGCGCCATGCGAAATACGCGGGGCGGTTGAATCCGCCCTCTGGTTGTTGGCGGAGCCGGACTAGCGGTCGCGCAGGCGCACGTCGGTGCGGTCGCGCAGCCAGTCGCCCAGCATCTGGATGACGAAGGTGATGAGCAGAATCAGGATGGCCGGGGTCGCCACGATCCACGGCGCGCTCGGCATGTAGTCACGTCCCATGCCGACCATGGAGCCGAGCGTTGCCGTCGGTGGCCGCAGCCCCAGCCCCAGAAAGGACAGGGTCGATTCCAGCAGGACGATGTTGGAGATGTTGACGGTAAAGATCACCACCAGCGGGGACATCAGGTTCGGCAGCACGTGCTTGAGAGCGATGCGCGTGCCGCTGGCTCCCGAGGCCTGGGCGGCTTCGATGAAAGGCATCTCCCGCAGCCTCAGCACCTCGCCGCGGGTGATGCGCGCATATTGTTCCCAATAGGCGATTCCGAGCACCACGACGAGCACCTGCAGGTCGCCGCCCAGGATCGCGACGGCCAACAGCGCGATCAGCGTGAACGGCACCGCGATCTGGATATCGACGAGCCCCATGACGAGGTCGTCGACGAGGCCGCGAAGAAGACCAGCAGCCAGGCCGAGCGTGCCGCCGATGAGCATGCCGATCACCGCGCCCAGGAACGCCACGCCGAGGGTAAGCCGCAGGCCATAGAGCGAGCGCGAGAGGATGTCGCGACCCAGTTCGTCGGTCCCGAGCCAGTGTCCCGCCTTGGCACCCTCGATGCCGAGCGGTGGCCCGAGCCTGGATAGAAGGCTCTGGGCGACGGGATCGTAAGGCGCCAGCACAGGCGCGAAGATCGCCAGGACAAGCAGGACGAGACCCAGCAGCGCCGCAATCCGGACGATCCAGTTGGTGTCGTCCCACAGATCGCCGACGGCCCCGGCCATCCGCGTGCGGCGCGAGCCCTTGTCCATGGTGCGCCCGATCTCAACGAAGGTCTGCGTCATCGTCGCCTCCCGTTCATGCATTGGATAGCCGGACCCGCGGGTCGGCGGCGGCATAGGCCATGTCGACGATCGTGTTGATCAGGATGACGGCGACGGCGACGGAAAGAACGCCGAACTGGAGCACCGGATAGTCGCGGCGCAGCGCCGCGCTAACCAGCATCTCGCCGATGCCGTGCCAGTCGAAGATCGACTCCACGACGACGTTGCCGGCGGCGGCGAGCCCGGCGATCTGGAGGCCGAGCACCGACAGGATGGTGATGAGCGCGTTGCGCAGCGCGTGCTTGAAGATCACCGTGCGCTCGGGCAAGCCTTTGGCGCGGGCGGTGCGCAGATAATCCTGGCTCAAGACGTCGAGCATGGCGTTGCGCGTGAATCGGGTAAGGCTCGCGATCAGGGCGGCGGAGAGCGCGATCAACGGCATCACGAAATGCGCCCATGTGCCCGAGCCTGAACTCGGCAACCAGCCGAGCCAGAAGCTCAGCGTCAGGATCAGCAGGATGGCGAGGATGAAGTTGGGGATTGCATAGCCGAGGAAGGCCATGCTCGTCACCGCGGAGCCGATCCAGGACTTGCGGTGGATCGCCGCGACGATGCCCGCCGGCACCGCCACGATCAGGGTGAGCGCGATGGCGCCGAACAGGAGCTGCAGCGAGGGGCCGATGCGCTCCATGACGATTGTCGAGACCGGCCGGCGCTCGATGAAGGAGATGCCGAAATTGCCGTCCGCGAAGGAGTAGAGATAGCGTCGGTATTGCTCCCAGAGCGAGGAATCGAGGCCGTAATAGGCGATCAACTTCGCCCGATCGTCGGCCCCCAGACCCTCCCCGGCGATGAAGTCGACGGCGTTGCCCGACAGGCGGGTCGCGAAGAACACTCCGGTGACGATGACGAGGATCGTGATCGCCATTCGAACGATGCGCGTGAGGGCATATCCAAGCACGGCGGGCTCCGGTTTCGAAAGGTTCGATCGGAGTCCTAGAGACGTTCTGTGACAGGTAGATGAAGCTATCTCAATGAGATTTCATATTGACACTGAGATTTCATCAATACACCTTTGCCTTGGAACCAATGGAAAAGGGTTTGCCGTGTCGCCAATGGTTGAGGGGCTTGAAGGCTATCTGCTGGATCTCGATGGAACTTTGGTGACCGGCGGCGTGGCGTTGCCCGGCGCGGCCTGGCTTCTGGACCGGCTCGAAGGGCAATTCGCGATCGTCTCGAACAATGCCGAGCACACGCCAGGGGACCTGTCGCGGCGGCTGCGTCGGATCGGCCTGCCGGTCGGGCCGGAGCATATCGTGCTCGCGGGCACCGCGGCGGTGGACCGCGTGGCGCGGGACTGTCCGGGGGCGCGGGTGTTGCTTCTCGGGAGCCGGGCCCTGCAACGTTACGCCCGAATGCGGGGGCTCCGTCCGGCCACGGAGCGCTGCGACATCGTCCTGGTCGGGCGGGACACGCGCTTTTCCTACCGCAAGCTGGCGTCCGCCGCGACTGCGGTATCCAGCGGCGCCGAGCTCTACGTGGCCTGTCCCGACGGCAGCCACCGGGGTCCTGATGGCCAACCGGTTCCCGAAGCCGGCGCGCTCGCCGCCGCGATACTGGCCTGCGCCGGCCGCGACGTCTACCATGTCGTAGGCAAACCCGAATCGCTATTGTTCAGGCTCGGCTGCGAGCGGCTCGGCGTGGCGCCGACGAAGGCGCTGATGATCGGCGACAACCCGGCGACCGATGGCGCCGGAGCGCGGCGTTTGGGAATGCGGTTCCTGCGGGTTCGGCCGGGCGACCTCGGACCCGCTCTCTTCCTGAATATGCAGGAGACGGCCTGAATGAGCGATGCAGCGCGCAAGCACGCGGAGAAAAGCCCTGCCGGTCGGAGCGAGGCGTTCGGCGGCGTGCTCGATCGTCTCGCCGCGATCCGGGCCAGCCTGCCTCCCACGGCCGGCCGCATTGCCGATTTCATCCGCGCAAACGCGGCCGACGTCATCCACATGTCGGTGACCGAGGTCGCGGAAGGCACAGCCGCCAGCGAGGGCAGCGTGGTCGGGCTCTGCCAGCAGATCGGCGCGCGGGGTTTCCAGCAGGTCAAGATCGCACTAGCGCGCGAGCTCGTTCAGCCGGTTCAGTTCATCCATGAGGATCTCTCGCGCGGCGACAGGCTCGCGACCGTTATCGACAAGGTCTTCAAGTCGGATCTTCAAGCGCTGCAGGATACGCAGAGGGCGCTCGACGTCGGAGCGATGCAGGCGGCGGTGGACGCGATCCGTGCGGCGAAGCGCGTTGAGGTGTTCGGTATCGGCAGCGCGGCGACCGTGGCGGAGGACGCGAACTACCGCCTCCTTCGCATCGGGATTCCCTCGCACGCCAGCGTCGATAGTCATGTTCAGGCGATCACCGCCTCCCTGTGCGATCCCGCGACGGCGGTGATTACCATCTCGCATTCAGGCAGCACGGTGGAGACCCTGACCGCGACCCGGCTGGCGAAGGAAGCCGGCGCGACCACCATCTGCGTAACGAATTTCGGCAAGTCGCCGCTGCTCGCCCATGCCGATATCGTGCTGCACACGCTGGCCCGCGAGACCGAATTCCGCACCGAAGCCATGACCAGCCGGATCGCCCAGCTGGCGATCATCGACGCTCTGATCGCCGCCCTCGCGCTCGCCGATTACGACCGCTCGGTGGCCACCATCGCCCGGACATTCGACGTGTTGTCCGTCAAGCGGGTTTAAGCGGCGAGGGCGCTTTTTCGGAAGGGAGTGCCCGCTTGCGGTCCATGTCGAAAGCGGCGTTCGAGCAGATGGGGTCGATCCCCGGCAGACTGGAAATCCGCGATAAATCAACTGTCCGCCACCTGGAGGGTCGGATCGAGCCGGTCGCGCAGCCAGTCGCCGACGAGGCTGACGGACAGCGTGGTCAGAAAGATCACGATGCCGGCGGGAATGCCCATCCACCATGCCGTGGCCAGATAGTTTCGCCCTTCCCCCAGCATCAGGCCGAGGCTCGTCTGCGGCGGCTGAACGCCGAGCCCGAGAAAGCTCAGCGACGTCTCGAGCAGGATGAGTTCCGGGAAATTCAGCGTCACCTGGACGACCAGGATGCTGAGGATGTTCGGCAGGACATGGCGAACATAGATCTTGACCGGGTGAACCCCGAGCGTGCGGATCGCGAAGGCATATCCTTGGACATTCGCCTGGAGCACCAGGCTGCGGGCAAGGCGCGCATAAGTTTCCCAGCCATAGAGGCCGACGACCACGAGGAATAGCCAGAAGCTGTTGCCGAGAAAGGCCAGCACGGCAAGCGCGATGATCAGGAAGGGCATGCTGGCCTGAAAATCGACCAGCACCATGACCGCGTCCTCGACCCATCCGCGAAAATGCGCTGCGAGAAAGCCGATGAGGGTCCCGACGCTCGCGCCGATCAGCGTACCGAAGAAGGCGATCAGGACGCTCGTGCGTATCGCGTAGATCAGCCGGCTGAGGACATCGCGGCCCAAGCCGTCCGTGCCAAGAAAATGGGCAGGATCGCCGCCGAGAAAGGCTGGCGGCTTCAGGCGGTTGAGAAGGCTCTGGTCGACATAGCCGAATGGCGCGATGACGTCGGCGCCGAGCGCGACGACGAAGACCAGCACAAGCCAGACGGCACTGAGACAGATGACCATCGGCACGCCACGGCGTCGCGGAAACCGAGGGCGGCTTGGCGCATTCTGGGTGACCGTTTCGGATGGGGTCGCCACAGTCATCGCGTCGCCCTTCCTTGCATGCCTTCGATCCGCGGATCGAGCCAGCCGTAGGTGATATCGACCAGAAAATTGATGATCACCATGGTCAGCGCGATCAACAGAACGATCGCCTGGACGACCGCCAGATCGCGCTGGCCGACCGCGTTGACCAGGAGCAGGCCGATTCCGGGCCAGGCGAAGACCGATTCGACGACCACCGCGCCGCCGATCAGTCCGCCCAGTCGCAGGCCGAGCACGGTGACGACCGGAATCGCCGCGTTGGGCAGGGCATGCATCACGACGCGGCGCTGCAGCGTCAGCCCCTTGGCACGGGCGGTCCGCATGAAGGGCTGATGGAGCACTTCCAGAAGCGAGGATCGGGTAAACCGCGCCACCGACGCGGCATGGCTGGCGCCGAGTGTGACAGCCGGCATGATCAGGTGCCACCATGTGGCGTTGCCGGAACTCGGCAAGACGCGAAGGCTCATGGCAAACAGCAGGATGAGCAGAATTCCGAGAAAGAAATTCGGCATGCTGTGCGCCAGGATCGTGAAGCCCATCGTCGCGTGATCGGTTCCGGTGCCACGCCGAAGGGCGGCAAGGATGCCCGCCGCCATGCCCATGATCACGGTGATCGCGAATGCCGCAAAGCCGAGGCGCATGGTTTCCGGGACCCGCTCCATCACCACATCCAAGGCGGGACGGTTGTCGCGGAACGAAAAGCCGAAATCGCCCTGCAGCAGAGCGAGCACGTAGCGTAGATATTGCTCCGGAAGCGGGCGGTCGAGACCCCACATCCGCCGATATTCGGCGATGACGGAAGCAGGCACGTCGTCCGGCAACATCTGGGTGACGGGATCGCCGGACAGCCGCAGGACCACGAACACGAAGGTTACCGCGAGCAAGAGCGTGACGAGACCGCGCAGCAGTTTGGCGAGAATGAATCGAATGCTCATGTCCGCGTTTCATCCGCCGTGGCCGACCAACCGAAATCGGTGATCGCCTTGCCGTCGACCAGCCATTGCTCGACGCCCTGGCTGTGTGTTCCGATGGTTGCATGCAATGCGCGGCGGGATACGTCGGGCGGGCCGCCCGCATCGCCCGCCAGCGTTTCGGCGAGGACGCGCCCGTCCATTCCCTCGCTCGACAGGCCGAGCACCGTCAGGAGCGTCGGCGCGATGTCCGGCAGCCAACACGGGATCGGCGATCGGCTCTTCGCGCGAAAGGCCGGGCCGGACGCGGCCAGAACGGTGGACAATTCGCCGCGGGCAAGGCCGCCATGCATGCCCCCGCCAGGCAATATGCCACCGGAAAACAGGCAGGATTCCATCCCTCCGGCACCGGCCGTCGCTTTCAGCGTGAAGCTGACGGGCGCCCCACGGGGGTGCCCACCGCCCAACAGCGACGCCGGAAGGGCGCCGGGAACGCTGGCCGCCGGGTCGCCTGGAATTGCGGCGAAGATCAACCCGATAAAGGGCTGTTGCGCGAGCATTTCCACCGAGGTGGCGATCGCGGCCGGGCCGGCGTCACGTAGATGCAGGCTGGAAAAATATCCTGGGGCCAGTTCCCCCTCATGCCCCGGGAGAGCGGATGCCAGGTCGATTTGGCGCTCCCCTGTAATCTGGCCGTGATCCGACATGACCAGAATGTTCTGCGGTCCGTCGCCGCGCCGCCACCACGATATAAGACGCGCGAAGGCGTCGTCGCAACCGCGCTGGGCGGCGACGGTCTGCACGGCGTCGATCCCGAAACCATGAGCGGTGATGTCGGGATCTGAGAACCAGAGCAAAGCGAGATCGGGCCGATAGTCCGGATAGATCAGCTCGGTCAATACGCGGCAGGCATAGTCGATGCGAGGCGTGTTGGGGGTTGCGGCTTCCGGCACCGGACCGAAGCGGTCGGAGGCCGAATCGGCGATCGCGGCGGACCCGACGCCGGAGTAGACGGAGAAGACCGGCTGGCCGAGCGCGGCGGCGCGATGGTTCATCATCCAGGTGGCGCCGGGCGAGGCGGTGCTGACGACGGCATAGCGCCGGCCGGCGCGAGCCAGGCGCTCGCCGAGGCTCTCGCGGTCGATCAGCACGCCGCGAGCGTCGGCCCGTTGGAGGTCCTGTTGACGGGCGGTGCGGAACAGAGCGTCGCCAGCCACCTCACGATGAAAGAACTGGTTCGCCACCAGACCGTGAGAACCGGGGGAAGACCCGGTCGCCACGCTGGAGACGGCGACCCGCGTCTCGCTTGGGAAAACGCTGCGGCTGTTCACCATGTCGACGCCCTCCGCCATGAAACGATGGAGGTTGGGCATCCGGTCCGGCGTCGTCCGATCGCGGCGCAAACCGTCGAAACAGACGATGAGCGTGCTGCCGTGGTTCATGCGGGGCTCCTGGATATCGCAGAGATTGCCGCGCGGGCGGCGAGGGGATCATTGACGAGAAAGGCCGCTACACCTTCGCCGGCCAAGCGGCGCAGAACGTCGGCGTCGAAGTCGCCGACCCGTCGACCGGTGTCGCGATGGCCGGTTGTCACCCAGATCGGATGCGCCCGCTTCGCCGCGGTCTCGATGACGCCGGGGAGAGCATCGGCTTCCCACAGCCGCAGGATGTCGCCGCCGGCCTCGAAGAACGCGCCCGCGTCCCGGGAGTTGTCGATCAGACCGACCACCGGCTGGTCGGAATGCCGCCGAACCCTACGAAGCGTCTCGATCCTGTGAAGACCGAGAAAGATAGGGGCGGACGCGAAGGTCGCCAGGATCGCGAGAAGGCGGTCGATCGCCTGCGGGCGTTCGTCCTTGACGTCGAGCAAGACGGCCTTGTCGGCCGGAAGTTCGGCAAAGAGAGCTTCGAGGGTTGGCGCCGCGGGCATCCCGTCGGCCTCGATGGTGGCCAGGATTGCCGCATCCGTCTCGGCGATTGCCGCCGGCCGCCCGGTCAGACGCGACAGATCGCTGTCGTGACAGCATACCGCGACGCCGTCTGCCGTGAAGCGGACGTCAGCTTCGACGACGTCGGCACCGGCTTCCGCAGCCTTTCGCCAAGCCTCCGGCGAGTTTTCTCGATAGATGGCGGAATAGCCGCGATGGGCGACAAGCAGCGGTCTGGCGGATGCGGTCACAGTGGGTTCTCCGCTGCGCTGGAATTGGCGCGGAAGGCCGACGCGGCGTCGCGGATGCGGCGTTCGGCGGGCGAGGCGGCCGGCATCGCGGCGAGAAGCGCACGGGTATATGGATGTTGGGGGGACGCGAAGACCGCGCCCGCTTCTCCCATTTCCACCACGCGGCCCCGCTGCATGACGGCGATCCGGTGGCTGACATTCCGCACCACGCCGAGATCGTGCGAGATGAATAGATAGGCGAGGCCGAGGGCGGCCTGCAGATCCTTCAAGAGGTTGATGATCTGGGCCTGCACGGAGACGTCGAGAGCGCTGACCGCCTCGTCGCAAACGACGATCTCGGGTTCCAGCACCAAAGCCCTCGCGATGACACTCCGCTGCAACTGCCCTCCCGACAACTGATGGGGATAGCGATGGGCGAGCCCAGGTAGGCCGACCAGGGCGAGCATTTCCTCGACCCGTCTTTTTCTGCCCGCTTCGTCGAACAGCCGATGCGCGGACATCGCTTGGTGAATCTGGACTCCGATCGCCAGGCGCGGATCAAGCGCCCGTGACGGATTTTGAAAGATGACCTGGACAGCCCGGCGTTGGTGGCGCCATTTGCGCGAACCGATCGGGGCATAGGGCTGGCCCCGGAAGCGGACAGTTCCGGCATTCGGCGCCTCGATGCCGGCGGCGATCCGCCCCAGGGTAGACTTGCCGCTTCCGCTTTCTCCGACGACGCCGAGCGTCTCTCGGGGCCGCAGGCTGAACGATACGTCGTCGACGGCGCGAAGCTGGTTGCCGGGCCGCAACCAGCCCGGCTCGCGACCGTAAATCCGAACGACTTGATTCACCGCAAGCGACTCAGGCGTGTTCACTGGAGTGACTCGGGGAAATGGCATGCGACGGCCTGTGACCCGGCGCGCCAGCGCAGTTGCGGCGTCTCGGCGCAGACCGCCCTGGCCTTGGAGCAGCGGGTGCGAAACGCGCAGCCGGCTGGCCGCGCCGCCGGGCCGGGCACGGTGCCCTCGATGGCGCGCAGCCGGTCGGCTACGGGCGCATGCGCGTCGAGCCGGCAATCCATCAGGCCGCGCGTGTAGGGATGAGCGGGATGGTCGAAGAGCTCGTCGGCGGAGGCGCTTTCGACGATACGTCCCGAATACATGACGGCGACCCGATCGGCGATCTCGGCCACCACGCTGAGGTCGTGGGTGACGAAGATCATTGCCGTTCCTGTCTCCCGCTGCAGCGTCCTCATCAAGCGAAGGATTTGGGCCTGGGTCGTAACGTCGAGCGCGGTTGTCGCTTCGTCTGCGATGATCAGCTTCGGCCGGCAGGCAAGCGCCATCGCGATCATCACCCGCTGACACATGCCGCCGGAAAGCTGATGGGGATAGGCGTCCGCCCGGTCGGCCGGATGGGGAATTCCGACCTCGCCGAGCAGGGCGATCGCCTGCTCGTGCGCGGCGCGCCAGGAAAGCGAGCGATGGACCACCAGCACTTCGGCCACCTGCCGGCCGACGCGCTGGACCGGATTGAGAGACGCCGCCGGATCCTGGAAGATCATCGCGACATCGCGCCCACGAATAGGGGCGAGTTGGCGCTCGGTCATCTCGCTGAGCGTCTCGTCGAAGAGAGCGACGGACCCCGCCTTGCGGCGAACCGGTTCCGAATGCAAACCCATCGCCGCCAGGCAGGTGACACTTTTGCCGCAGCCGCTCTCGCCGACGAGGCACAGGGTCTCGCCCCGTTCGATGCTGAACGACACGTCGATCACCAGATCGACATTGTCCGTTCCGACCGTCAGGCCGGAGACGCGCAGAACGGTCTTTTGGCCAGCGTCGCAACGGAGATCGGGGGAGGGAGCGCCGGCTTCGCCGGCGCTCCCGTGCTCACTGGGTCGCACGCGCGGCGCTCGCCTCGTCGACCAGATTATAGGGCCGAAGATCCATGTAGTAGAACGTGTAGGGCTGCCATTTCAGCGACTTGCGCACCCCGTAGGTTTCCAGTGGCTGGTACAGGATTGTGCCGGGCGCGTCGTCTTCCCAGCTGTCCATCAACTGCTTGGCGAGGGTGAAGCGTTTCGCGTGCTCGCTCGTCGTTTCGAGTTCGCGTCCGATCTTGTTGAACTCCTCCGGAGCCCAGCTCTGCCAGGTCTTCTGTGCCGAGCCGTAGGATCCCCAGCTATTCCAGAGCGCACCCACCGGGTCCGGATAACGGGTCGAGTTCGACCAGTTGCGTACCATCAGATCGTCGTTGGGCAGGTTGTCGATATCCTCGGCGACGTTGAGCTCCGCATTGATCCCGACCGCTTTCCACATTTCCAGGATCGCCTGGGCTGCCGGAAGCGCATTGAGGTAGTAGTTCGGTTCGGTGCTGTAGACGATCGTCTCGCCGTTGTAGCCAGCCTCCTCGAGAAGCTGACGGGCTTTTTCCGGATCGTAGGCAAAGCCCGGCCGGTCGGCCTGGTACATGTCGCCGTATTCCGGATACTGATGGCCGTTCGGAACCACAGCCTTGCCGTCCCAGAGGGCGTCAACCAGCAACTTGCGGTCGATGGCGAGATTGAGGGCCTGGCGGACACGCTTGTCCTTCAAGACCGGATGGTCGGTGTTGTAGACGAGGACATGCGAGTTCGCGAGAACGACACTGCGCGTCTCGATGTCATCATAAGAGTTGATCTGGGCAATCTGATCGGGAGCGACATTGGTGACGATGTCGAACTCGCCGCTGACGAGACCCGCGACGCGCGCCGCAGGCTCGGGCACCTTGCGGAAGGTGACGGAGGCCGCTGTGGGCTTGCCGCCGAAATAGTCGTCGAACGCGGTGAGACGGATATATTCGTCAGCCCTGTATTCATCCAGCTTGTAGGGGCCGGTCCCAACCGGGAAGCGGGCAAACGCCTCGCCCTTCGCCTTCTCCAGCCAGTCCTTCTTGTTGACGACCCATGATGCCCAGGAGGCGAGCCGCTGCTCGAGCAGCGGATCGGGAGCTTTCGTCGTGAAGCGGACCGACAGCGGGTCGATCGCCTCGACCTTTTCGAGTACGCCGAAATAGGCGCGGCCCTGCGGCAGCGGGGATTTTGGGCCGGTCAGACGCTCGGGAGAAAAGGTGAAGACGATGTCGTCGGCTGTGAGCTTGGCGCCGTTGTGAAAGGTGACGTCGTCGCGCAGTTTGACTTCCAGCGTGCGGTCGTCGATGCGCTTCCAACTGGCCGCCAGCGACGGAACCAGCTTGGCGCCTCCCGCATCGTCGGACGACAGGAAGTCGCGCCGGATCAGCGTATCGAAGACCGAATAGACGACGCGGGTGCCGACGTTCGACATCTCCTTGCCGGGCTCGAGGGTCGGCGGATTGTCGGCGACGGCGACGACGATCGCTGGGCGTTCATCGGCCTTGGTGGCATTTGGCGCGAACATGCTGGCGACAGCAAGCCCCGCGGCGACAATCGTGGAAATCGTTCGGGTAACCATTCTGCGTCCCTCGCTTCAGGAGAATGGGGACCAAATAGACGGCGACTAAAAAGCTTTGATGACAGCGACGTGCTGGGTGACCGTGGGAGCAATATGGGTGGCAATCGTCGGCTTCGCCGCCAGCGATTTTCCGAGTGGAAACGACTCGATCCGGAAGGGGGCGCCCGGCAGGCTGACCGACGGCGTGATGACAACGCTCATCGATACTCCGCGGTGACCTCAGGCCGCGGCCGAGTCCGCGGCCTCCGTCGGCGGCGCACCGGCCAGCATGCCTTCGATCGCGGACCAGGGCTGCGGCCGGGCAATGTGATAGCCTTGCAGGAGTTTGCAGCCGGCCATGCGGGCGAGCAGCATCTGCTCTTCGGTCTCGATGCCTTCGGCGACGATGCTCAGGCCCATCGCGTTGGCGACGCTGGCCAGCGCGGTAATGAGGACGTCGTCGGCCTCGCTGGCGCCGAGCTTGGTGACGAAGCTGCGGTCGATCTTGATCGAATCGATCGGAAACGAACGCAGGTAGGAAAAGCCGCTATAGCCGGTGCCGAAGTCGTCGAGGGATATCCGTAGCCCCAGGGCGCGGAGGGCGCGCAGTCGTCGAAGGACATTCTCGTTGGCGTTCATCGCGACCGATTCGGTGATCTCGATGACGACGCGGCGGGCCGGCATTCCTGTTTCGAACAGAACCCGCTCCACCATCGATACCACGTCGTCGCGTTTCAACTGGCTGGCGGAGAAATTCACCCCGACGAACAGCGGATCTGCGGCAAGCCCGTCGAGGCAGGCTCGACGGAACACCCATTCGCCGAGCAGGTCGATGAGCAGCGATTGTTCGGCGATCGGGATGAAGTCCATCGGGGCGATGATCCCGCGCGCCGGGTGGCGCCATCGCACCAGCGCCTCGCAGGCATACAGCGCGCCGTCGCCGTCGACGATGGGCTGGTAGGCGAGTTCCAGCTCGTTGAGCAGGATCGCGGCGCGAAGCTCGCGTTCAATGAACCGGTTCTGTTTCTGGTCCCGCAGCATTTCGGTCTCGAACAACGTAGCCTGGGCTCGGCCGTTGCGCTTGCTTTCGTAAAGCGCAAGATCGGCGAAATGCATCAATTCCCCGAAGAACGAACTGTCGTCAGGAGCGAACGCGATGCCGATCGACGCCGACAGGTTCAACGGGCGTCCCGCGTGATAGACGGTGCGGTCAAGTTCGGTGAGGAAACGTCCCGCCAATTGCCTGGCGGCTTCCGGCTTGCCGCATTCGGTCAGAAGGGCGAATTCATCACCGCCAACCCGGCCGAGGATCGCCGACGGCACGACCTGTTCGGCCACGGTGGTCAGATGGCGCAGGGCCGCGTCGCCCATATCATGGCCATAGGCATCGTTGATCTGCTTGAGATGGTCCATGTCGACGAGGATCAGCGCGTATCCGGTCGCCGGCGCCAGTGATTTCAAGCACCGCTCGCAGGAGGCGATGAACACCCGCCGGGTCAGAGCGCCCGTCGCCACATCCCGCTCATGGGCGCGCGCCTGTTCGATCTCGCTTGTTTCCATATGGCGGAAGAGCTTAACGACGAGGCGATGCAGCCGACCGGCCCAGAACAAGGCGATCAGGACGGCGAGCACCGCAGCCATGAGCAGTTGCGCGAGCCATCCCTCCTTGAACGGCGCACCGGCCAGCCCCAACCCGACCAGAGACATTGTCGCCAGCAGCGAAGCGACCAGACAGACATAGCTCAGACGCATGGTGGAACGGGGATCTTTGAAGCTGGTCAAGGCGAACTATCCTCGGAAATGGCCATGCCCATCTTTTCCGGCGGCAATTAGTAAGATCGCGTGAACGGAATATGAAGATTCAGTGACAGTATGCTCTCGATGGGGCTCACGTCAGCGCGAGATCGGCGTCGCAGATCGGCCGATGCCTGAACCCGGGCGGTGACTGGGCAAAGCCACGCATGGCGCTTACTGTCCCGCGATGACTTCAAATCGTACGCCCGCGCCGAGACGCACGGATCCCAGACGCCTCGCGCAGATCGCGATCGCGGCCGGCAACTGGCGCGACGCGGCCGATGCGCTCGGGGCCGCGGCGCGGGACCATCCCGAGGACGGCGCGCTGCACTACAATTTGGCCTTGGCATGCCGGCTGGCGGGCCGGGCCGGTGAGGGCGCGGCGGCGGCGAAACGGGCCATTGCGCTGCGGCCCGACGATACGAAGGCGCTTTTCGAACTTGCGGCCTGCACACTGGAGACCGGTGAATGGGCAACCTCCGCCGATGCATCACGCCTTTATCTGTCGCGACATCCCGGCGACGCGGACGCTGCCACGAACCTTGCCGCCGCCTGTCTTCGGCTCGGGCTGGCCGAGGAAGCCGCTACGGTGCTTGAGGGCGTCGGTGGCGCGCGCGCCGGTCTGTTGCGCGCCGAGGCCTTGCGCGATGCCGGTGCGATGGAGGCGTTCGAGGCCGCGATGGCGGCGCTCGACGGGCCGACGCTTCGCCCGCAACTGCTCAAGCTCAGGGCTCAAGGACCTCGGGGTCGTCTGCCGCTGGACCCGGCCCGGCTCTGAACCGCTTGCGATAGAGGCCGGGCTGCGACTGCAACTCGTCCTGCAGCGCGGCGTGGCGCGCAACGTCCGCGTCCGACATCTCGCCGAAGTCGAGCTCCAGGGCTTCGTGGCGCACCGGTATCGCCTGCGCGACGGGCGTGCCCTTGGGCAGCGTGCCCGTGAACCCTGGGGCGGTCCACAACGCCGGGAAGTGGATCATGCCGCCCGGATAGGCATCGACCCAGCCGGCCAGCGTTCGGAAGGGCAGGTCCTCACGGTTGATCGGGTGCTGGATCAGCAGCGACCAGCCCTCCGGCAGCGTCACCGTCCAGGCGTTGGTGAACTTGACGGCGAAGGCGTCGGGGTCGTGGAAGGGCGCGCCCACCGTCTGTTCCGGCACATGGACGCCGATGGGCGAACGGGTGAGCCGCGAAACGGGGCTGGCGGGCAGGCCGCTGTCCCAGGTGAACTGGCCGTCCGCGACATGCAGATTCGCGACCAGCGGAAAAAGAATGCCGGCCTGCATGGCGTCGATGAAGGGCGGGCACTGCTTGAGCGTGCGGACCATCATCCCGCCGAGCACGCCGCTCGGCGCTTCGCGCGGCATGGCCTTCAGCCAGTCGGGCAGATGGGAGCGGGCGAGCATGGGCTTGGGCAGATGCGCCTCCCAGCCCGGCAGGCACAGCAGATCGATCTTCATGGACGCCACGCTACCACGGGCATCAGCTGCGCGCCGGCGTCGGGACCTTGGCGCGGACTTCACGCGCCCGCAGCGCGGCCCAGACGAGAGCGCTGGCCATGGTGACGACGATGAAGATCACGCCGATCGCGTTGATCATCGGCGACAGGCCGAAGCGCATGCGACTGCCGATTTCAGTCACCAGCGTCCAGGAGGAACCGATCGAGAAGAAGGTGGTCGGATAATTCTCGATCGACTGCAGGAAGGCGATCACCGCCGCGGTCGCGATGGTGGGCGCGAGGAAGGGCAGCGTAATTCGCCGGAAGGCGTAGAACGGCGTCGCGCCGAGATCGGCGGCGGCGTCCTCCAGCGTACGGTCCTGGCGCGACAGGCGGGCCATCAACAAAAGCATGCAATAGGATGCGATGAAGCTGGCCTGCGCGATCATGGCAGTGAACAGCCCCGCTTCGACGCCGAAGACGTCGCGCCAGAAGACCATCGTGGTAATGCCGAGGACGATGCCGGGCGTCATCACCGGCGAGACCAGCGCGGTATACAGGATGCCGCTGGCGCGCGATTGGAGACGCGACAAAAGCAAGGCGCCGCTCAGCCCGAGCGGGATCGCGATGGCGATGACGCCGCTCGCGATCAGCAGCGAATGCCAAAGCCCGCGCACGATTCGCGCGTCCTGCGGCACCGCCGCGAACCAGCGCAAGGTGAAGCCTCGCCACGGCGCGATTGAAGGGGAGGGGTAGTCGTTGAACGCGGCGACGACCATAATGACCAAGGGCGCGAACAGGACCGCGAAGAAGAAAAGAAGATAGACGTTCAACACCGCATCGGACCAGTCCCGGCGCGTGTGGCTCCCGCCGGCGACCGGTGTGGCGGGACGGAGGGGCTCGGCCGTCGTCATCGCGCCACATCCCGAATGTTCACGCGGAAGGCAGCCATCACGGTCAGAACGAAGACGATGCAGGCGCCGAGCAGCATCAGCGAATAAGCCGATCCCTGGTTCCAGTTGGCAGACTCGAAGAAGCGCCGATAGATGATCTGGGTGAACCAGTCCGGATGCATGCCGCGCCCGATCACATCCGGCACTGCAATGGAGCCAGCCGAGAGCATGAAGACCATGATCGCGCCCATCGCGATGCCCGGCTTGGCGTGCGGTATCACCACGCGCGCGTGGAGCTGCCAGGCCGAGGCGCCGAGGTCCCGCGCGGCCTCGATCTGGTTTTTATCGAGCGTGTCGAGCGTGTTGTGGAGCGGGAAGACCATGAAGAGGAGGTAGGCGTAGATCATGACGGTAAACACGGCGCCGTTCGAGGCCACCCAACGCGGGCCTTCGCCGGGTGCGAAGAGACCGAGCGCCGAGAGGACGGTGTTCAGAACGCCCTCGCGCTCCAGGATCATCACCCAGGCGAAGGTGCGGAGCAGCTCGTTGATCGCGTAAGGGATCACCAGCAGCAAAAGCAGCAACGCGAGCTTGTTGGGGGTCTTCGCCGTGGCGGCGGCATAGGCGACCGGGTAGCAGATCAGGAAGGCCAGCACCGTCACGAGCGACGCATAGCCGAGCGTGGAGAAGAAGACCTCGGCATGGATCGGGCTGATGGTGGAGAAGTTCTGGAGCGAATAGCGCGACGCGTTCGCCTTTTCGATCTGGAGCCGTTCCTCTTCCCGCTTCAAAGTGACGATGTCGTTCGCGATCTCCCGTTTCCGGGCGCGGAGCGAAGCGATTTCGGCGTTAATGTCCTTTGGCCCGAGGTCCGACGTTGTACCCGACGCGGACGGCGTCGGGGTGATGCTCGGCGTTAGGGTGGGCGCCAATGCCGATGGACCGGAGATCGAGGGGGCCGGCAAGCCGGAATCCGCCGCAGCCTCCTCCGTTGCGGCGTTCGCTGCCTCGCGCTCCAGCATTTTGACGTCGAGTTCGATGGTCGCCACGTCTCGCGTGAGGCGGTTGATGCGCGTGCCCATGACGGTCAGATCGTCGGCCCGGTCCTGGAACACGAAAGCGCGCTCGACCATCGTGGCGAGCGGCAAGGCGATCATGCCGGCGATCCAGACCGCCACGAGGCCGACGACGAGCGTGGTCAACGGCCAACCTAGGGAGCGGGTGAGCGAGCGCATCAGCGGGTCTTTCTCGGCGCTTGCATCAGTCGTCCACCTGCGCGGCGCTCAAGGCCGAGGCGTCGTCGGTCATCACCAACGCGTCCTCGCAGGCAAAGCCGATGCGGGTGGAGCCATTCGTGTCGGCCACGCGCCCGTCATTAGCCAGATGCAGCACGATCGGGCGCTCGCCGCGTCCGCGCGCCACGATGTTGAGATAGGGGCCTTCCAACTCGCGTCGCTCGATCCGCGCCTCGATCAGGTTGCCGGGGGCGGGGCCGCCATTGACGAGACCGGTCCGCTCCGGGCGCACTAACAGCATGGCCGCATCCCCAGTCTTGAGCCCCGATACGTTGCGTCCGAGGAAGCGCCCTTCGATGCCTTCGACATAGGCCATATTGTCCCGCACCTCGGCCACGCGACCGCGAAAGACGTTCTGCTCGCCGACAAAAGACGCGACGAAGGGCGTGGCCGGCCGGTCGTAGATGTCGCTGGCGGCGCCGACCTGTTCGATCCGCCCGGCGTTCATCACCGCCAGACGGTCGGACATGGATAGCGCCTCCCCCTGATCGTGGGTGATATAGATGAATGTGACGCCGGTGCGCTTCTGGATGGCACGCAATTCGGCCCGCATGTGCTGGCGCAGCTTCAGGTCGAGCGCCGACAAGGGCTCGTCCAGACAGAGCACCGAGGGCTCGACAGCCAGCGCACGCGCCACGGCGACGCGCTGACGTTGACCGCCGGAAAGTTGCGCCGGACGCTTGTCGGCCTGGCCTTCAAGCGCGACGAGCGCAAGGAGTTCTTCGGCGCGGGTCCGCCGCTCGCGCTTTCCGATGCCCCGCGCGGCCAGCCCGAAAGCGACATTCTCCCACACCGTCATGAGCGGGAAGAGCGCGAGACTTTGAAAGATCATCGCGGTAGGGCGCCGGTTGGCCGCGAGGTGATCGACCGGCCGCCCGCCGATCTCGACGGCGCCGGACGTCGCCGCCTGGAAGCCCGAGACAATACGCAGCAATGTCGTTTTCCCGCAGCCCGACGGCCCGAGGATCGAGAAGAACTCGCCCGCCTCGATGGTCAGATCGGTGGGCTGGACGGCGGTGAAACCGTCGAACACCATCGACACGTCTTTGAGGCGAACGCTTTGTCCGCGGGCGGATTCGATGTCGCTCACTGAATTCTCACGAGCATGGTTCCATTCGTAGCGGTGCCGGACGGCGAAGCCTGACACAGGGATATGACGTTCTGATCACGGGCTACTGATTCCTATCCGGCGCGGTGCAAGCGCAGCAGCGAGCCGGCCCGCGTTGCCATCAGGACCGTGATCGGCGGGGCGCCCGCGCGACGCATCGGTCAGGGCGAAGGTGCGAGCTCGCAGGAGCGCCATCAGCGCACCGGCGTGGGGCTCCGCACGCAACTCCGCAACGGAGATCGGCGCACCCACATGCATCGCGATCCGCCTGCCACGATGGCGCAGGGTCTCGCGGTAGAGCAGCGCCGTACGGACCGTCGCGGAGATGTGGCTGGCGATCTGGAACAGTCTGCTGTTCTGGCCCGGGAAGAAGACCGGTACGACGGTTGCGCCCGAACGCGCGATCAACCGCGCGGTCAGCGGTCCCCAGGGCAGATCCTCGGCCCGGGTGGCGAGCGGCGTCGGCGTTGTCATCACCGCGCCGGAGGGAAAGATGATGACGGCACCGCCGGCTTTCAGATGCGCCAGCGCGGCGCTGCGGCTGGCCACGTTCGCGCGCTCGGCCTCACGGGTGCCCGCGAAGTCGATGGGAAAGAGATACTCTCGCGTTTCCGGGATGCGGGCGAGCGCACTATGCGCCAGGATTCTGGTGTCGGAGCGCACGCAGCCCGCCGCCCAGGCGAGGGCGATGCCGTCGAGCGCACCATAGGGATGATTGGCCACGAAGACGACCGGCCCGTCGCGCGGAATGGCGCTCAACCCCAGTCCGCCGATCTCGACGCTGACCTTCAGGTGCCGAAGCGCGTCGTCCCAAAAATTGCGGCCGGATGGGCCACGGCGGTAGAACGCGTAAATACGCGCCAGCCGGTGTTGACCGCTGACATATTCCACACCGTGCGCCAGGGCCCGCTTGAAAGGCCCTCGCACGCTGCTGGCATAGGAGAATTCGGATGTCATGGCGCGTTGCAAGCCTCGCGGGCGGGAATGGCCCACGAGGCTTCCGATCCTGGCTCAGACCGCATTGGTAATGCGGTCGACATATTCCTGCCGCACGGGCGCGAAGTAGGGAGTATCGGCCTGCCACCACCAAAGGTTGGCCAGATTGTCCGCGTTGTAGACCTCGGCGAACTGGCGGGCATAAACCTCGCCGGCGTTGGCCGCCGCGCCCTCGACGCAAGAGTTGTAGCCGGTGTTCATGCTCATCAGGCCGGCCATCTCGGGGTCGAGCATGGCGTTGACGAGGGCGTAGGCCTGATCCAGGTTCTCGGCGCCCGACGGGATCGCCATGGAGTCCATCCAGGTGATGCCGCCTTCCTTGGGCATGCGGTATTTCAGGTTGGCATTGTCGCGATTGAGCAGGAGGCCGGTCGAATCCCAGGTCTCTCCGACGACGCAGCCGGCCTGCTGGAACGCGTTGAGCGCTTCGGTAGCATTGTTCCAGAAGGCGCCGAAATTCTGCTTGTTGGCGATGATGTATTCCGCGACCGCGTCGAGCACCCGCCGCATGTCCTCTTCGGATTTGTACATGTCGCGCATCCGGTTCGACTGAACCTCGCCAATGTCGTCGAGATAGAGCCCGGTGCCGACCATGACCGACTTCTGGCGGAAAGCGGCGCGACCTTTCGCACGCTCGTCCCAAAGTTGACCGTAGGAGACATCGGCGTCGGTGACGTCGGTGAAGACGGAAGCGTCGAACGTGACCGCCTCGGTGCCCCAGTTGAAGGGGATCGCCACGCGCTCGCCACGCTGCACGGCGCCGAGCTGGATCGAATCGCGATACATGGAGGGGATGAGGTTTCCGGTCTCGATGCGGCTCTCGTCGAGCGGCTGCAGGATGAACTGGTCGCCGTCCTGGTAGTTGGCGACGTTGGTCACGCTCGGGAAGATGACGTCGAAGCCCTTGCCGCCGGCGGCCTTCAGCTTCTGTTCGGCCTCGTCGTTGGAGCCGTAGGTCGACACGTTCATCGTGATACCGGTGTCGGCCTGGAACTTCTCGATCATGTTGGGCTGGATGTAGTCGCCCCAGACGAAGACGTTCACGCTGCCGGACGATTGACCGAAGGCGGGCGAGCGCATGATTGCGGGCGCGGCGAGCACCGCCGAGACGGCGAGCGAGCTCTTGAGCACGGAGCGACGGGTGATCATCGAACGGCAATCCTTACCATTGTTGAAGCTGGCGCCGTGATAGTCCTCACCCATGAAGGACCCGCGACGGAACGATGACAGTTGGACGACAGCCGGCGGTGCTTTGGTCCGCGATGATCGCCAGCTTGAACGGATAGGCGTGCCGTGGGCGCCGTTCCACCGCTGATAGTCTGGGATCAGACGGCGGGGTCCCGAGACGCCGGAGGTCAGCAACAGATGGATTGTTGCCTCCTCCGGGATGACTGCCACAGAGTCTCGTCGCGCTATGACATCCAGATTGGGTTCGACCAGGCCCGTTTGCCCGCGCGGTCCGTCACCGTCACACGAATCCAGGGCGACGCTCGGAAGCGATCGAGCGGCACCACCCCGCGCGTCATCGAATTGCCGTGCAAAGCCAAGGACGCCGACCCATGCCCCTGAACAATGATGGCTGCCGCCGCCGAGCAGAGGACATCGACCCCCTCAGCGCCGACTGTGATGTCGCGGATCTCGGGCCCCTGGCTGGAATAGAAGCTCCCGTCCTTCAACGCGGCCAACAGCGCCTCGGGCGTGTTCGCCGCGGCCTTGACCATGACCCAGCCGCCGAAATGGTCGGGTTCCGAGAAATGGGCGTCATCGGTCGCGATGAGGTTCAGTTTGCGCCCCTCGGACAACAACAGGTCCAGCGTGTGGAATCCGTCCGGCCGGTCGCAGCCCACGGCGCAGCCGTGGTTATAGACCTCGACCGCATGGGCGGCCGCGATGCCGCGGGCGTCTTCCATCGTCAGACCTGACCATTGGGGATGTGCGATGGCCACAAAAGCCCCCGCGACGCGGGCACGCGCAGCCAGATCCGCGGCACTCTCCATCCCCTGGACAGGATGGAAATGCGGCGCGTCGGGTGGGGTGAAATCCGCGGGCAACCCCACAGCCACCAGATGCCACAGCTCGCCGTTCAGCATCGCACCCGAATGAATCTCAGCCCCGAGGATGGTGGTGAATTCATGGTCGCGGAACCCGGTCGTGTCGGTGATCGGATAGCCATAAGTCCCGACGAAATGGTCGGTCAGTGCCAGGAAATCATACCCCTCAGCCTTGTAACGGCGGCAGACCTCCATCGGGTCGAGCACCCCGTCGGATTTGTTCGAATGGGTATGCAGGTTGCCGCGGTAAAATTTGCCGGGGGCCGAAAAGAAGCTGCTCATTGGGGGTCTCCAGAGTGTGAGGACCATTTCGCAGAGCAAGATGACAGTCAGGTGATGGTTGTTGGCTTATGGCGTCCTACATCTTCTACGGTCGCACTCGTCGGGGATCACGGCGACAGGTCGACGCGATCTGGCGGTTCCATCACGCAAACAGCGCCTGCTCTCCTATGCGACGAACTACGGCCTGGTTCAGCAATTGTCTGTCGACCGCAGTGCCAATCCGGTGGTCGAGCAGGCAGGATGCCGCATGGCGGTGGGTGTGGCTGCGTGCTGGCGCCCGACGGCGACGAACTATTTCGGCCGCGTCTGGAAGGAAATATAGACGGATGTTGCCCGCGAGATGATCGACAATCAGTGGGCGAACAACCACGGCGGCGACAAGAGGACGATCTTCACCGCAGCGATGGAGACGGCCTTCTCGGAAGATGCCTGCGAAAGCGCGGGAACTGACCCCGCCATCGGCTTCCCGCCGGCAATAACTTTGTTATTGAAAGACGCCGGCTCGGCTTCCGCCGAGAAGTCAGGGTGCCATCGACACTGCCAGTAGTGAGGCGGACGCGGCATCGCCGTTGATTGCCCATGGCCGAAACGGTCGGTAACGCGGAGGGCGTAGCGATCGAAAACAAAGGGATGGTCCTGCGGGCATGTGTAAATGAATACAGCGGCTTGAGACGCTGACTTCCGGAACATGATCAAGGGGCCGTCTGGGGCACTTCCTTCTTTTGCCATTCATGTCGGACATGCGATCGCCGTGCGTTGCGGGCTCGTCGCTGGATGGGAGATCCGCGCGATCTGCATCCGGCCTTGCGATCGACGCAGGGTGACGTCATTCCGCAAGCCAAGCCAGAAGACGAGACCGACATGGCATCGAAGACCACGCTGAACGCAAAGAACCTTGAAGCCCTCGGTGCCGAGCGGCTCGCGAGCCTGTTGATCGAGATCAGCACCGGCAGCGCGAGCGCCAAGCGGCGGCTTCGCCTGGAACTGGCCGGGGCGCAAGGAGCAGGCGAGGTCGCGCGACAAGTGCGCAAGCGCTTGATGACAATCGCGCGCTCGCGGTCCCTCGTCGGTTGGCAACAGCGAAAGGCCCTGGTCGGCGACCTGGAAACACAGCGACGCGCCATCGTCGACGAGGTCGGCAAATCCGATCCCGCCGAGGCCCTTGACCTGATGTGGCGGTTTCTGGCGTTGGCGACCCCGGTATTCGGCCGGTGCGACGACAGCAGCGGGACGGTGATCGGGATATTCCACGGGGCGTGCGACGATCTCGGCAACCTCGCCAAAGCCGCTGGCGCCGATTCCACACGGTTGGCCGACCAGGCTTTCGAGGTGCTCCTCGAAAACGACTACGGGCAATATGACGAATTGATCGCGGTGCTGGCGCCAAGTCTTGGACAGACAGGTCTCGATCATCTGAAAGCGCGCCTCGTTGCGTTCTCCCAGACGCCGCCCGATCGATTGGGGAATGATGCGGAACGGCAGGTGATCGGATGGGGGAGTGGTGGTCCGGTCTATGCCGACGAGATCGAAGCGCGCCGGCATGACAGCACCGTTCGCCTTGCCCTGGAAGCGATCGCGGACGCACAGGGCGACGTCGATGCGTTTATCGCCCAGCAGAGCGCGGCGGCGCGGACTGTCCCGGCAGTCGCCGCCGAGATCGCGCGACGTCTTCTTGAGGCCGGGCGAGCGGACGAGGCATGGACGGCGATCAATCGGGTCGACGATCGGCGATCGGACCGGCTGGGCTGGATTCCGTATGAATGGGAAGAAACCCGCCTTGCCGTGATGGAGGCGCTTGGCCGGACGGACGAGGCGCAGGCGTTTCGGTGGGCATGCTTCGAGCGCAGGCTCAGCGTCAGGCATCTGCGTGCCTATCTCAGGCAACTGCCCGACTTCGATGACGTCGAGGCCGAGGACCGGGCTCTGGCGCATGCGCTCGCCCATCCCGACGGCCACGAGGCCCTGGTGTTCTTTCTCAACTGGCCGGCGCTCGACACGGCCGCGGCGCTGGTGTTGCAGCCCGGGCGCGAGTGGAACGGGGACCACTACGAGCTTTTGACCCCGGCGGCGGATGCGCTGGCCGGAAAATATCCGCTGGCGGCAACAAGGCTGCTGCGAGCGATGATCAACTTTGCTCTCGAACGGGCAAGGGTGAAGCGATATCGGCATGCTGCGCGGCATCTAACCGAATGCGCGGGCCTTGCGGCGGGGATCGAGGCATTCGGCGAATTCGAACCTCACGAGGCCTATGTTACCCGGTTGAAAGCCGAGCATGGTCGCAAGACGTCGTTCTGGACAAAGGTGCCCTGACTGCCGCATCGCAGCTGACCACGGGCAGTCGGTCCACTGTCTCCACGGACACGCCCGATCGACAGGAATGGGGAGCGTCGACATCGGCGGGATGGTCCGGTCCGCCACCGGCAAGCCTGCCAGCGTCCGACAACACGCGGGCGGTCTCGCAGTCGCGAAACAACAGGCTCGCAGGACTATCGAGATCATCGAAACCCGCATTGGCTGATCGCGGTTGGTATCCCATCCATCGGGGATTGCAGGCCGGTCAGCCGAAGTCACCGATCCGCGGACGGGCAATGCCAAGCGCCATGATCTGCTGGAAGTTTTGACCATCGCGCTGACGGCGTCGGTGTGCGGGGCGGAGCATTGTTCGGATTTTGCCGACTTCGCCGCCGACCGCGAGGATCTGTTCCGGGAATTTCTGCGGCTGGAGAACGGTGTTCCGAGCCACGACACGTTCAGCCGAGTGTTTCGGCTGCTCGACCCGCGGGCCTTCGCCACCTGCTTCGAGCGGTTCGTGACGGCCTTGGGCAAGCTGGCGAAGGCGTCGTGGCGATCGACGGCAAGACGCTGCGGCGGTCCTTCGACACGGCCGCCAAACGCTCGCCCTTGGCCGTGGTCACGGCCTTTGCCTCGGCCACCCATACGGTGATCGGCCAACAGGGGTTTCGCGCCGGTGAGGGCGACAGCGAGATCGTCGCGGCGCGGGCGCTGCTTCAATGTTTGGACCTGACCGGCCAGTTGGTGACCGCCGACGCGATCCATTGCCAGAACGACACCGCCCAGGTGATCCTCGATCGCGGCGGCGACTATCTCCTGCGGTTGAAGCGCAACCGTCCCGCCCTTCATGTCATGGTCGCGGACTATTTTGCCATTCCACAGGTCCAGGCCGAACGGGACGTCGCGCAAACCACCGATGGCGAGCACGGTCGTATCGAAAGACGCCGTGCCATGGTCAGCCACGACCTGTCCTGGCTGAAAGGGCCGAAGAGCGCCTCGGGCGAGCCAGTCCTGCCGCCGGGCCTGACCTGCCTCGCCATGATCGAGGCCACAGTCACCCGTGCCGGCAAGACAACTACGACCCGGCACTATCCATCTGGCCTCGCGGCGGCTGCGCGCCGAAGCCTATCTGAAGGCCGCCCGGGCACATTGGTCGATCGAAAACAGCCTCCATTGGGTGCTCGACATGACCTTCGATGAGGACCGCGCCCGCAGCCGCAAGGACAACGCCCCGGAAAACCTCGCCATCCTGCGCAAGCTCGCGCTCAACCTCCTCAAGCGCGCAAGGCCCGACATCTCCGTCAGACGAAGACGCAAGCGCTCCGGATGGTCCAACAACTTCGCCCGATCCATCCTCGGCCAAATGCGATAGCCCTAAGCCCGTCGCCTCGCCACATTGACAAGCGCCGCAGCGCGACGCTAGCAATAATTGTCGGACAATAACTCGGTGTATGGCGGGACCGCAAGACGGGTTCCCCGGTACGACCGCGCTCTGGCGGGAAGGGACGACACGGTGCCGCGGCAAGCGATCGAGCGCAAAAGAACCGTAGACGCGGGCTTTCGCAGCGAAGCCGAGACCCGGCCGCTCGACCTCGTGGCGCTGTCCCGGCATCTGGAGACCGTCGGGCTGAGGCTTGACCAGGAGGTTCCTGTCCGACAGTTCTCGTCGGGCTTGGCGAACATCAATTATCTCATTGGCGTTTCGGGACACCCCGTGGTGCTACGTCGCCCGCCCGATGGCGATCTGCCGCCCGGCGCCCACGACATGGCGCGCGAGCACCGCATCCTGTCCCGCTTGCCGGGGGCGTTTCCGCTGGCCCCGCAGAGCCGCCATCTTTGCGAAGATCGCGCCGTCCTCGGCGTGCCGTTTCAACTCCTGGAATATCGTCCCGGCGTCGTCATCAAGGGCGACGACCGCTCGCGGCTCGAGGCGCGGCCGGAGCTGGCGCGGGCGATCGGCGAGATGCTTGTCGGCGTTCTCGTGTCGATCCACGAAGTCGATGCCGCGGCGATCGGACTTGGCGACCTCGGTCGGCCGGAAAGTTTCGTCACCCGCGCCATCGCGGGTTGGCGCAGGCGCGCCGAGCGGCTGGATCCCGCGCCAGAGACGGCGACGCTGATCGCCGAGATCGCCGATTGGCTCGAAGCCCAGCCATGCGGAGAGCGGCAGGCACGGCTTCTCCACTGCGATTTCAAGCTCGACAACCTGATCCTGGACAGCGACACGCTTTCGGCTTCGGCAGTTGTCGACTGGGACATGGGGACGCGCGGCGATCCCTTGTTCGACCTCGCCACCATGGTCAGCTACTGGACCGATGCGCAGGACCCTCCCTGCATGCACCGCCTGGCACAGATGCCGAGCACGGCCCCCGGCTTCCCGTCGCGGTCGGAAGCAGTGGAGCGTTACGCGCGCGCAAGCGGTGTGGACCTCTCGGACTTTCCGCTGTTTCGCGTCCTTGCGATGTTCAAGCTCGCCGTGGTGTTCCTGCAATTGCACCGGATCCGCCCGCCGCGGTCGAGCGGCGAGGGTAGCCGTGAACATTTCGGCACGCTCGGCGAGGAGCTTCTCCTCTTTACCCGCGACATCGCGCAGGCGCGCGCGCCGCTACTGTAGCCCCCAGGAACGAGGCGAAGACCGCATGGATTTCACCATCCCACCCGAATTGGAAGAACTCGCCGGACGTGTGCGCGGTTTCGTGCGCGAGAGCGTGATTCCATATGAAAGTGACCCGCGCTGGACCACCCACGGTCCAACCGACGAATTGCGCAGGGAGTTGAACGAAAAAGCCCGTGGCGCCGGGCTTTTTCCGTTTCATGTGCCGAAGGAATACGGTGGTCTCGGCCTGTCGCATTTCGGCAGGGCGGTCGCCTTCGAAGCCGCGGGATACTCCATTCTCGGCCCGATCGCCTTGCATTGCGCGGCGCCCGACGAAGGCAACATCCATCTGCTGGAAGCCGTTGCCACCCCCGAGCAGAAGCGCCAATTCCTCGAACCGCTGGCCAAGGGCGAGACGCGCTCGTGCTTCTTGATGACCGAACCCGCGCCGGGGGCCGGTTCCGATCCCAGTCAGTTGCGCACGGTCGCGACGCGCGTCGGGGACGACTTCGTCATCAGCGGCACGAAATGGCTGATCACCGGCGCGCAGGGGGCGGCCTTTGCCATTATCATGGCGCGCACGGGAGACGATGATTCCGACGCGACCATGTTCTTGACCGAGTTGCCGGCTCCGGGTTTCACGATCAACCGGACCCTGGATTCGCTGGATTCGAGCTTCACGGGCGGCCATGCGGTCATCACCCTGGACAAGCTCCGCGTGCCAGGCTCCGCAGTTCTGGGCGAGGTGGGGCAGGCCTTCCGCTATGCGCAGGTGCGGCTTGCGCCGGCGCGCCTCACCCACTGCATGCGCTGGCTCGGCTCGGCCGTGCGCGCGCAAGACGTGGCGCGGGAATATGCCGGCCGCCGCACCGCCTTCGGCAAGCGCCTTGGTGACCACGAGGGCGTGAGCTTCATGCTCGCCGACAACGAAACCGACATCCATCTGAGCCGGCTCGCCATCTGGCACACGGCCTGGCTGCTCGATCAGGGTGAGCGGGCCAATTCCCAAAGCTCCATGGCCAAGGTCGTCTGCTCGGAGGCGTTCTTCCGCGTGGCCGACCGGTCGATGCAAATCCTGGGCGGTCTCGGCGTCACGGGCGACACGGTCGTCGAGCGGATCTTCCGGGAATTGCGTGCCTTCCGGATCTATGACGGACCCTCCGAAGTGCATCGCTGGGCGCTGGGGCAGCGGGCGATGAAGGGAAGCCTGTCGTGAATGCCGCCGCCGGCATGACGGGCCCGGCCGCGACGGACGCCCCGGCCTTCGCCCTCGACGGCCGGGTTGCGGTCGTTACCGGCGGCGGGCGTGGCCTTGGCCGCGCCATCGCCGAAGGATTGGCGGAGTTCGGCGCTCATGTCGTCTTGACCGGCCGCAACGAGGCAAGCCTTGCCGAAGCCGCGGGCGCAATCGCCGGAAATGGGGGCAAGGCCGCCTACCGGACGTGCAACGTCGCCGTGGAAGCGGAGATGGCTGCGCTCGAGCAGTTCGTCGCCGAGGAATTCGGCGGCGCCGACGTGCTTGTCAACAATGCCGGCATCAATCCTCATTTTACCCGTGCCGAGAAGACCCCACTGGAGGAATGGCAGGCAGTGATCGACGTCAATTTGACGGGCGTTTTCCTCGGGTGCCGCGCGTTCGGAGCGCGAATGCTGGAACGCGGCGGCGGCAGCATCATCAATATCAGCTCCGTCGCCGGGCATGTTGGCATCGCCCGCACGGCGGCCTATTGCGCCGCCAAGGGGGGCGTGGAAATCCTGACCAAGTCGCTGGCAGTCGAGTGGGCGCGGCGCGGAGTCCGCGTCAACTGCATCGCACCGGGCTATTTCGAGACCGACCTGACTGCCGGCATGCGCGAAAACGAGGCGCTGACGGCCGACCTCCTGTCGAAGATCCCGCAGCAACGTTTCGGCCGCCCGCACGAACTCGTCGGCGCCACCGTGTTTCTTGCCTCGGCGGCATCGGCCTATGTCACGGGACAGACGATCATGGCCGATGGCGGCTGGACGGCGATGTGAAGGATGCCATGAGCGAGCAGACATCGACCCCCGTCACGGCCCTTGCCGGCATCAAGGTTCTCGACCTGACCCGGCTGTTGCCGGGCGCCTTCGGCACGATGATGCTGGCGGACATGGGCGCCGAGGTCATAAAGATCGAGGAACCGGGCAAAGGCGACTACAACCGCGCGTTTCCGCCGATCGCCAAGGCGGAATCAGGATCGTTCCTCTTGCTGAATCGGAACAAGAAGAGCGTGGCGATCAACCTGAAGGATGAACAGGGCAAGCGCCTTTTCCTGGCAATGGCGCGGCAGGTCGACGTTGTCATCGAGGGCTTCCGCCCCGGCGTCATGGACCGGCTCGGCCTCGGGTACGAGGTGCTCAAGGCCGAGAACCCGTTGATCGTCTATTGCGCGATTTCCGGCTACGGCCAGGATGGCCCCTACCGACTTCTGCCGGGGCATGATCTCAATTATCTGGCGATCGCGGGGGCGCTCGGCCTGTTCGGCAAGGCCGGCGAGGGGCCGATTGTACCCGGGCTTTCGATCGCCGATATCGGCGGCGGATCGCTGATGGCGGTCTCCGGCATCCTCGCGGCGCTGATCGGACGCGGCACCACGGGGGAGGGGCAATTCGTCGACATATCGATGACGGACGGCACGCTGTCCTGGCTGGCGCTGCACGCCGCCGATCGGCTCTTCGCGGACATCGAGCCGCGCGGCGGCGAACGGCCGCTGATTGGTCAGGCGCCCTGCTACAATGTCTACGAATGCGCCGATGACGGTCACGTCGCCCTCGGCTGTATCGAGGTAACCTTCTGGCACCGCTTCTGCGATGCTGTCTCGATGCCGGAGCTGAAGGACGAGCACTGGCCGGACGGAGAGCGCGCGGCGGCGCAGCACGCGCGCCTGCGGGATCTCTTTCTCGGCCGGACGCGCGAGGAGTGGACCGCGTTTCTGGCGCAGGCCGACATCCCCTTCACCGGCGTCAACACGATGCGGGAGGCGTTGTATGAAGACCCGCAGATGCGGCACCGCGAGATGCTGCAACATGTCGATCATCCCGTCGAAGGGCGCATTCCGCAGCTCGGATTCCCGATCAAGCTGTCGGGCACGCCTTGTGCCATCTGCTCTGCGCCGCCGCGCCTGGGCGAACATACGCGCGGCGTACTCGGCGCGCTCGGATGCGACGACGAGGAGATCGCCGAACTCGAAGGCAGAGCCGTCATCCGGACGGCCGGGTGAACGAGGTCATGACCATGCAGGATGAGTTCGGCATTGCGCGCCGCGCCCGCTACGAGGACTTCTACCGCGATTTTCGCTGGTCGATCCCGCAGACTTTCAACTTCGCCACCGACGTCGTCGATCGATGGGCGCGCGAAAACGACGGCCTGGCGCTGATCTGGCAGAACGAAGCAGGCGAGGAAGGCTCCTACCGCTATTCCGACATCGCCTTGGAAAGCCGCCGTCTCGCTGCGGTCCTGCGCGGCCAGGGGCTGCGCAAGGGCGACCGGGTGGTGGTGATGTTGCCGCGCGTCCCCGAGTGGCAGATCGCCATCATCGCCTGCCTTCGCCTCGGCGCCGTGGCGATCCCGTGCATCGAGATGCTGACGGAGCGCGACGTCGCCTACCGGGTGAAAAACTCGGGCGCGCGCGGCGCAATCTGCCGGGCGGCGCAGACGGCCAAATTCGCGAGCGTTTCGGACGACATTCCCGTGCGCCTCGCCATCGGCCATTCCGCCGGGTGGGCGAACTGGTCGGACGCGATGGCAAACGCGCGGGAGTGTGACGATGCCGCGATCGTCGGGGCCGGGGAGCCGGCGATGATGTATTACACCTCCGGTTCGACCGGCGAGCCCAAGGGTGTCCTCCACGCCGCGCGCGCGCTTTATGCCTGGCGGATATCCGGCATCTACTGGCTCGATCTGTCGCCCGGCGAGCGGATATGGTGCACGGCCGACACTGGTTGGAGCAAGGCGGGCACCAGCATCCTGTTCGGTCCATGGAGCTGCGGCGCCTGCTCCTTCTTCTATGACGGTTCGTTCGATCCCGCCGAGCGGCTGAGGCTCCTTGAGAAGCATCGCATCACGGTCTATTGCGCCCCGGCCACGGAGCTCAACCGCGTGGTCAACGAGGACGTCGGACGCTACGATCTCAGCGCCTTGCGACGCACCGTCTCGGCGGGGGAGGCGACGAATCCGGCGATCGCCGAGAAGTGGGAAAAGGCCAGCGGCGTTAGGGTTGACGAAGCCTACGGCCAGACCGAAGTGCTGATGCTCGTTCATAATTATCCTGGCGAGCCGGTGAAATACGGCTCGATGGGACGGCCATCCCCGGGCAGCGACGTCGACATTGTCGACGCGACGGGGCGGCGGTGCGGCGTCGGCGAGGAAGGCCAGATCGCGGTGACCGTGCCGCACCCGCAACTGATGCTGGGCTATTGGCGGGATGAGGAAAAGACGGCGAACTGCTTCGTGCAGGGCGATGATGCGACGTGGTTCCTGACCGGCGACCGTGGCCGCAAGGACGAGGACGGCTACATCTGGTACGCTGGGCGGAACGACGACGTCATCAACTCGGCGGGCTATCGCATCGATCCGCTCGAAGTCGAGAATGCCCTCATCGAGCATCCGGCCGTCCTGGAATCGGCCGTCGTCGCCAGTCCTGACGCCGACCGCGGCGAGATCGTGAAAGCCTACGTCGTTCTCAAGGCCGGCCGGGAGCCGAGCGACGCGCTCGCCAGGGCGTTGCAGGGCCACGTCAAGTCGATCACGGCGCCGTACAAATACCCGCGCGCCATAGAATTCATCGCGGAACTGCCGAAGACGGCGACGGGCAAGATCCGCCGCTCCGCCTTGCGGGATCGCGAACGCCCGGCCGGCGCATGATGCCGGACCCAAAGACGTTCGATCCGATCGCGACGGAACCCGCCTATCGTTCGGTCTCGCGGATGATCGAGAACCAGATCCTGTCGGGGGAGATCAAGATCGGCGAGCCCCTGCCGTCGGAGCTGGCGCTGGCCGCGCGCCTCGGCGTGCATCGCTCGACGGTGCGCGAGGCCATTCGCGCCCTCGAGCAGAACGGCTTGGTTGCGCGTCGCGTCGGCGGCAAGCGGCTCCATGCGACGCTGCCGGGCGGCGCGGAGCTGTCGCGACGCGTCTCGACGGCGATCATCCTGCGAGAGATCACATTCTTCGAATTGGGGGAGATGATGCTTTGCTTGGAAACCGCGGCGGCGCAGGCGGCCGCCGGCCGGATCACGGACGAGCAGCTCGGCCGCATCGCCATCAATATCAAGGATACCAAGCAAGCGCTCGCCGACAATCTCAGCCTCGTCGAGCTCGACGTCGAGTTTCACGCCTTGGTGGCCGAGGCGGCGCGAAATCGGGCGCTCAACCTGGCGCGGGAGCCGATCAGCCATCTGTTCTTTCCGGCTTTCTACAGCGTGATGTCGCGCCTCAACGCGGGCGAACGGCTCGTCGCGGCGCACGAGCAAATCTTTGACGCGCTGCGGCGGCGCGACGAGCAGACGGCAAGGAACTGGATGGAGCGGCACATTGTCGATTTCCGCCGGGGCTACGAACTCGCCAATCTCGACATCGACGCGCCAGTCGAGCGGCCGAACCGGCAACCGGCGCCGACCGATCGAGCGGACGCGGAGCGCCGCGCCGAATGACCCGGCCGAACAACGAGCGGCAGGAGGCTGATTTTCGATGCAGCGATGGATGCCACCACTGCCGGGGGACGGCACCGGCGTAACCGTCGAGGCGGCCATCGCCGGGCGGCGGTGCTGCCGCGCGTTCCGCCCCGATCCCGTGCCGGTGGAACTGGTCGAAAAGCTCCTCGCCCTCGCCGCGCGCGCACCCAGCGGATCCAATGTGCAGCCGTGGCACGTCCACGTGCTGACGGGCGAGGCGAAGGACGAACTCGGCGCGGAACTGGTCCGGGCGCATCATTCCGGTGCGCCCCTCGATGAAGAATACGCGTACTACCCCCCGGTTTGGTCCGAGCCCTATCTCTCGCGCCGCCGCAAGATCGGCTGGGACCTCTACGGGCTTCTCGGCATCGCCCGCGGCGACAAGGAACGCATGTCGGAGCAGCACGCGCGCAACTACGTGTTCTTCGGCGCCCCGGTGGGGCTGATCTTTACGATCGACCGGCAGCTCGCCATTGGCAGCTGGCTCGATTACGGCATGTTTCTGCAGACCATCATGATCGGCGCGCGGGCCTTCGGCCTCGAGACCTGCCCGCAACAGGCCTTCGCCAAATATCACGCCATCATCCAGAAGCGCCTGGCCATTCCCGACGACCGGATGATCGTCGTCGGCATGGCGCTCGGCTATCCCGACGACGATGCGCCGGTGAACCGGCTGACCACCGAGCGCGCGCCGGTGGCCGATTTCACGACGTTCGTCGGGCGGTTGGCCGTGGACTGAGGCGAGGGCGAATGGCGCGATGCGCTGGAGCGCGTGGGTCCATTCGGACGTACAAAGGACGCTCTCACGTTTTGATTGGGCATCGGAATGATCCGAAAACCGGATTCCATTTTTTGGTCCGATGCTCTACCGCAACCCGCCATAGGCCGACCAGGTGATGCCGGCCTTGAAGCCGGCATCGACCGGCAAGTCAACCCCGGTCACGCCCGATGCGCCCGGCCCCAGGAGCCAGGCGACCGCCTTTGCAACCTCGAGGGGCTCGACCAGCCTCTGGAGCGCCGCCCCGCCCGTCATGGCGCCCTCGTCGAGCACGCCGGCCGCGATTCCCGCCTGCAGCGCCTCCGTGCGGGTGAAGCCCGGAGAAACGGAATTGACCCTGACGCCCCGGGGCCCCCATTCCGCGGCGAGGTTCTGCGTCAGACTGATGACGGCGGCTTTCGCTGGGCCGTAGGCGTGGATCGGACCGGAGGAACTGCCCGCGACGGAAGCGATGTTGACGATCGCGCCGCGGCCCCGCCCGGCCATACGGGCGCCCACCTGCCGGCAGGCGAGATAGGTGCCGCGCAAATCGACGGCCATCTCCCGATCCCAGTCACTCATGCGCAGCCGGTCCGGCGGATGCGTCTTGCCGAGAATGCCGGCGCAGTTGACGAGCCCGGCGATCGCTCCGAAGCGGGCCTCGATCGCCGCGATCGCACCCTCGACGCCGGCTTCGTCAGTGACATCGACCGGATGCGGCCACAGGTGGACCCCCGACGCCGGGTCGGCCTGCGTCGCAGCTGCGATATCGAGTCCCACCACCTGTGCGCCAGAGGCGCTCAGATGGTCCGCCGTGGCCCGGCCGATCCCGCTCGCCGCTCCCGTGACGACGATCACGTCCTTGGCGCCGAATGCCATGTTCCCTCGTTCCTCCCCCGGCCGTCCCTGCCGGTCAGTCGTCGTTACCCGCCGTGGCATCCTTGAAGAGCCCGCGCCGCATCAACTTTTCGTAGGTGTTGAGCACGCCGCGGGGCACACCCGTTCCCGCGCTCCCGCGCCCATAGCGCAAGCTCAGATAGCCGCGGATTGCCAGCAGCATGTAGGCGAGCGCCTCAAGTTCATCTTCACGGAAGTCGGGAATCTCGCCGCGCTCCCAACTCCGCTTCAGGGCGCGCGCATAGCCCGACGCGACCACGTCGATGTGCTTTCGGTGGGCTTCCGGCGCCAACGTTTCCGCCTCGTAGAGGATTCGATAGAAGCCGGGCGCCTCGGTGAGGAAGTCGAAATAGGCATCGATCCGCTGGCGTTCGCGGGCCGCTCCGCCGCTGTCGTCGTCGATCCGCCCGCGAATGAAGGCGAGCATCGTCTTGCCCATGCGCGGAAGAAGCTCGTCGAACAGGTCCTGGCGGGAGGGGAAGTAGTTGTAGAAGGTGCCCTGCGCGATTCCGGCCCGCTCGGTGATGCGGGCGACCGACGCATCACGATAGCCAACCTCGCCGACGACGGCGGCGGCGGCGGCGAACAGCGCCTGGCGCGTCTGCTCGCCGCGCTCGGCCCGTGTCGGCTTCCGCCGAACCTTGGGGGCGCTCTCTGTCTTTTTCGCCAAGGTGCTCACGTTCTTTCACCAGTTTCTCGAATGCGCCCATCTAGGCCACGTTGCTTCGGCAACCACCATTGCGGTTTCAGGCGGCGGCCCGGCTCAGGCGGATATCGTCGAAACAGGCGATGACATCGCGGATGTCTCCGCTCGGCAGTCCGTCGACAAAGGCCTCGAGCCGGTCGTAAGTCGGCGCGGCCAGTCCCACCTCCGCGCCGATGCGCCGGACCATCCGCGAGACCTCGGCGCGCGAATAGCTGTAGTCGGTCGGAACCTTCTTTTCGTAGCGATCGAGCCTCGTCCCGTCATCGAGTTCCACGACGATGCGACAGGACAGCGTCGGCACGTCGGCTTTGCTTACGAGCGTCACGCTTTCCAGCAGTCCATTGACCTGCGCGTCGTCGTAAGTGGTCATCCGTGCCATCGTGGGAGCACCGTGAACCAGCGTGGTCGCGATGCAGAACGGGATCGACATGAGCGTTCCGGAGATCGACGCGAATGGGCCGTATGAGTCCATGCCGGCGTAGCCCGTCTCATATGGGTTCATGCTCACCTCCACCGAAGCGATGGGGCGTTCGGCAATCCGCTCGCGCAATGCCAGCGCGCAGAGGACGGGCGTCTGGTTGAACGCGCAGACCGGAAACGGTTTGAAGGCGACCCGCAAGGTCGCCCAGTCCTTGCCGAGAGGCGCGATCAGGGCTTCTGCGTCGCAATCGTCGCGGACCAGCGCCTTGACGAAGCCTGCCGGACCCTCGATGGCATGGGGCGCCGAAACCGATCCGGCACGGGCGAGTTCGGCCGCCACCAGCCCGGTGCGTCCGGTCATGCCGACCTGATAGCGCCATTCGTCGGTGCCGTCGGCAAAGGATTGTAGGATGCCGCCGGAGAACGACGCCGCGTTGGCAAGCGCCGCCGCCGTTTGCTCAGCATCGAGCCCCATCAGGCGGGAGGCGGCGGCCGCCGCCGCCATTGCGCCATAGATCGTCGATGCGCGCAGGCCCGCGGGGGTCGTCTTGCCGGAATAGGCCTTTTCCATCAGGCCGCCGACCTCGTAGCCCGCGACCAGCGCCGGTATGAAGCGGTCGAGCGGATAGCCGCGTGCCTCGATCATAGCGGTCAAGAGCGGGATCATGATCGCACCCAGATGGGCGGCGCCGCAGGTGTCTTCCTGGGCGCGTCCGTGGAGAAGCGCCGCGTTGGCCAGGGCCGCGCCGGCGATCGACACCTTGCGTCCGTCGCCGAAGAGGGTCGCCGATCCGCCACTCTCGCCATCCATCGAGATCGCCGCGCGGCGCGCGACCGGGGCATAAGGCGTCATGTGCGAACCGAGGCCGATGCCATAGCCGTTGAGCAGGCAGGCGCGGCCCTTTTCGACCACCTCGGGTGGAAGCGTTCGGCTGTCGAGGCCGACAATGAAGTCGGCGAGGCTTCTTGTGACCGTCATGATCGTTCGCCCTTTCCTGTCAATCGGCGGTGAATTCATCTCTCAACGCCCGCTTGAGCACCTTGCCGGACGGATTTCGCGGCAGGCCATCCCGCAAATACAGGGCCTTCGGTACCTTGAAGCGTGCCAGATGCTTCTCGCAATGGGTCTTCAGTTCCTCGTAGGTCAGCGCCTCGCCAGGCTTCATGACCAGGACGGCGACGGGCCGCTCGCTCCATTGCTCATCCGCAATGCCGATCACCGCGGCCTCGGCCACCTGCGGCAGGCTGTAGATGACCCGCTCGACCTCCGACGAGGCGATGTTCTCGCCGCCGGACAGGATCATGTCCTTGATCCGGTCGGTGACGAACAGGAAGCCGTCATCGTCCAGCCGTCCCATATCGCCGCTCCGGAACCAGTTCCCGGCGAAGAAGGAGTTTTTGGTCTTCTCGGGATCGCGCCAATAGCCGGCTGTGACTTTGGGGCCGCGAACGCAGATTTCCCCTTCCGCGCCGGCCGGCATCTCCCGGCCTTGCGGATCGCGGATCGACACTTCGCAATGGGCGAGCGCCCGGCCGGTGGAACCGATCTTCTCGATCTCGCGACCGGCCTCCATCAGCGTGTCGCCGCTGCAGGTTTCGGTGAGACCGTAACCGTCGATGTATCGGCCGTTGGGAAAGAGTTCCTTGAAAGCGCGAATACGGGCCTCCGGCGTCTTCTCGCCGCCGCCGATCGCCCATCTGAGGGAACGCGTGTCGAAGCGCTCTCGCCCCTCATAGCCGATCAACCGGCCGAGCATCACCGGCGCCAGCCACGCGCAGGTCAACCGTTCGTGCTCGATCGCGGTCAGCGCCTCCTCTTCGTCGAACTCGCGCAGGATGCACATCATGCCGCCGCGCCAGAGCACCGCGACGCCGGGCAGGTCGAAGGCGCCCACGTGATAGAGCGGCCCGACCACCAGAATCCGGTCGTCAGCGGTGAGATCCAGGTCGATCGTGTGGTCGACGCACTTCCAGTAGAAGTTCGAATAGGTGTGCATCACCCCCTTCGGCCGGTCCGTCGTCCCGGAGGTGTACATCAGGCGGAACAGGTCTTCGGGCTGGCGGTAGGCGGGCCGGCGGACCGCTTCCAGATCGGGCGCGCCGTCGGCGCGGCGGCACAGTGTGCGGATGTCACACCGGGCTTGCGCATCGAGCAGGATCGTCTCCTCCATGCCGGCCACGATCTCCGCGAAGTCGTCGTCGGCGAAGAGAAGCCGCGCCTCGGCATTGCCGGTGATGTAGGTGACCTCGTCGGCGGCAAGCCGGTAGTTGATGGGCAGGAAAACGCCGCCCAGATGGCTGGTCGCCGCACAGATCTCGATGAATGCCGGGGCGTTCTTCATCATCACCGCGACGACGTCGTTCTCGCCGATGCCCCGTGCGGCCAAATACGCCGCGAGGTGCAGTACGCGGTCGTCGAGATCCGCGTAGCTGATCCGCGTATCCTGATAGACGACGGCGGTACGCTCCGGCGTCCGGGAGGCGTGATAGGCGATAAGATTCGAGATGTTCATCATGGCGGCATCCCGCTCAGTAGGATCTGGGCATCTTGAGATTGTGCTGGGCGATAAAGTTGAGGATCATCTCCTCGCTGATGGGTGCGATCCGGAACAGGCGGGCGTCCCGCCACAACCGCTCCACATGGCTTTCCTTGGCATAACCCATTCCCCCCATCGTCTGCATCGCCCGGTCCGTCGCGTCGTTGGCCGCTTCACCCGCCGTCAGTTTGGCGACATTGGCCTCCGAGCCGTAGGGCAGGCCGGCATCAAAGAGCGAGGCCGCCTTGTAGTTCATCAACCGCGCACATTCCGCCTTGGCGTAGGCGTGAGCGAGGGGGAACTGCAGACCCTGATAGCTGCCGATCGGCTTGTCTCGGAAAATCTTGCGGTCGGCGGCGTATTCCACCGCGAGCTTCAGCGCGAGCTCGGCCGTGCCGACCAGGCACGCCGTCGTGACGATCCGCTCGGTATTGAGCACGTCCAGAAGCTCCGGCCAGCCGCCATCAAGCGTGCCGACGATCTCGTCCTGCTCGACGCGCACGTCGTCGAAATAGACCAGGCTGGAGGTGAGCGTGTTCGTTCCCACCTTCTCGATGGCGGAGTGCTGAACGCCGGCCCGGTCCCGATCGATCAGGAACATGGTGATCCCGTCGGTGCGACGCGACACGTCTTCCTTTTTCCTGGTGCGGGCGACCACCAGGGCCTTGTCGGCCTCCGGCACGCCGGTGATCCAGATCTTCCGGCCATTGATTCGGAAGCCGTTTCCGTCCGGCTTGGCGAAGGTCGCGATCTCGAGACTGTTCGAGCCCGCGTCCGGCTCCGTCAACGCCATGCAGAACAGCATTTCGCCCGAGCAGAGTTTCGGCAGCATGGTGCTCTTCATCTCGTCGGAACCGAAACGCGAAATCGAGATGCCGCCGAATATCGTATTGTTCATGAACATCTGACCGAGGGTCGAGCCCGCGCCGCTTGCGCACAGGGTCTCGACGATCATCGCCAGCTCCACCATGCCGAGGCCGCTTCCACCATGCTCGGGGTCGAGGATCGCGCCCGAGAAACCCGCGTCGCAGATCGCCTGCCAGATCTCGGCCGGGAACTCCTTCCTCCCATCAAGATCGCGCCAATAGTCCAGGCCAAACCGCTCGCCGACCCGGCGGGCGGTCTCGACGATCATTCGCTGCTCTTCGGTGGGTAGGAAGTTCATCTGGGATGCCTCGTAAATTTCATGCTGTCCGGAGAAGCGCGTGCGGCCTCTCGATCAATTCGGCAATGCGATCGAGGAAACGCGCGGCCTGCATACCGCTGGTGACCCGATGGTCGCACGAGAGCGTGAGCCGGATTTCGCGGCTGAGGACGGGGCGGCCCTCGCTGTCCGGTCGAAATAGTGCCTCGGCCGCGCCGACACCGAGTATCGCGGCTTGCGGCGGGCTGATGATAGGGGTCACGACCGTCGTCCCGGTGGTTCCGATATTGGACAGGCTGATCGCACCGCCCTCCAGTTCTTCACGGACGAGCCTGCCTTCGCGGGCACGAACCGCGACGTCGGTTGCGGAGATCGCGAGTTGGTCGAGCGGCATGCGGCCGGCGTCGCGCAGGATCGGAATCATCAGGCCGTCCCGTGTGTCGACGACCATGCCGACATCGCTCCCGTCCAGCGCGACGAGGTCGTCCTGGTCCCAAATGCGATTCATGTCCGGATGCTCGCACAGCGCGCGACCGACGGCCTTCAAGAGCAGATGCGTGACGGTGATCTTCGGTCCGCCGACGGCATTGAGGTCGCTCCGCAGCGCATTCAGCTTGTCGACCTTTGCCGCGCGGGCGACGTAGAAGTGGGGTACGTCCCGCTTCGAGGCGGTAACGCGCTCGACCATTGCGCGGTGTTTCGACGTGGTCGCGAGCCGTTCTCCGGGCGCCGGCGTCCGCGCCGGTTCCGCGATTTGCAAGGACGACGAAGCCGGCGCCTGCCGGACCTTCGCCTCGACGTCGGTGGCCTTGATGCGGCCACGCGGCCCCGAGCCGCAGACGTTTGCAAGGTCGATTCCCTCCTGCCGGGCTCGCCGGCGGGCGAGCGGCGTGGCGATGATGCGGCCCGACCGGGGCGATGGGTGATCGGCGGCTGCCGGAGACGATGCCGCAGTGCCTTCGACAGTGCTCGCCGCTGGACTCACATCGTCGGTCTTGGCGGCATTGGCCTCGCCGCTCCAAATCGCCAGTCGTGCGCCGACTGGAGCCGTTTCCCCCGCCGCCACCAGAAGTTCGAAGATTTCACCGTTGGTTGGCGCCTCGACCTCGTTGGCGATCTTGTCCGTCTCCACGATGAAGAGGATGTCGCCCGCCTTCACCCGGTCGCCCGGCTTCACGCGCCATTCGGCAAGCACGCCCTCGGTCATGGTCAGACCGAGTTTGGGCATCATGAGGTCGTTCGCCGCCGCCATCGCCTATCGACCCTTGAAGTCCGGTTCGCGCTTCTCGAGGAAGGCGCGGCAGCCCTCATGGGCATCGTCGCTGTCGAGGACGAGGCTCACGACGGCCTGCTCGTGACCGAGCGCGGCGGAGAGCGGCATGTCGCCACCGTCGCGAAGCGCCCGTTTGAGAAGCTTCAGAACCAAGGGTGACTTCTTCGCGATTGTCTCGGCGGTCGTCATAACCGCGTCCATCAGCTGGTCTTTCGGGACGACCCGATTGACGAGGCCGATCTCGCGTGCCTCCTCCGCCCCGATATGGCCACCGGTGAACATGATCTCCTTGGCGCGCGCCAGAGGAACCTGACGGATGATACGCTGGGTGCCGCCCGCACCGGGAAAAAGTCCGAGCGAGATTTCTGGCAGGCCGAGGCGGGCGCTGTCGGCGGCGATGCGGATGTCGAGCGCCAAGACAAGCTCGGTGCCGCCACCGAGCGCAAAGCCGTTGATCGCCGCTATGGTCGGGGTGTCGGCAATCTCGATGCGACGGAACACGCGGTGGATGACTTCGGCAAACTCCTGATAATGGGCCAGTCCCTGGCGGCTATTGAGGTCGGAAATGTCGCCCCCCGCGACGAAAGCCTTGTCTCCGGCGCCGGTGACGACAATCACCCGTATATCTGGATCGGTGTCGAGTTCGACAAAGGCGCGTTCGAGCGCAAGCGTCGTGGGAATGTCGAGCGCGTTCAGGACCTTGGGCCGATTGATGGTGAGAAGACCGATACGGTCGCGCCGCTCGATCAAAATCGGTTCGCTGCTCATCGGTTCGCATCCTTTTCCTGCGTCATTCCATAACCTTGCGGAGTGCGGCGACGACACGCTGGGCGTCCGGACGGTAGACCGCTTCCAGCCCTGTCGCGAAGGGAACCGGCATGAACGGCGCCCCGACGCGAACAATGGGCGCGTCGAGTTCGTCGAAGCCGATATCGGCCATGCGGGCGGCGATCTCCGCGCCCACGCCGAACGCCTCCACCGCTTCATGCAGGATCACCAGCCGGTGGGTCTTCTCAAGCGAGGTCAGCACCGCGCCCTCGTCCCATGGTTGAATCGTGCGAAGGTCGACGATCTCCACTTCGATACCGGTTTCGGCGAGTTCCTGCGCCGCTGTTTCGGCCACCGCGACCATCGCGCCGTAGCTGACGACGGTGACGTCGCGTCCCGGTCGCGCCACGCGCGCAACGCCGATGGGGACGGCGGTCAATGTGTCCGGAACCTCGTCCTTTCGAGCGTAGAGCGCCTTGTTCTCGACGAAGACGACTGGGTCCGGGTCGGCGATCGCCGAACGCAGAAGCCCGTACGCATCGGCGGCGCATGAAGGACACACGACCTTGAGGCCGGGAATGTGTGCGAACCACGCCTCGAGGCATTGGGAATGCTGCGGGCCGGCGCTCAGGCCGCCGCCATGCGGCGTCCGCAGGACCAGCGGCACGGAAACCTGTCCGCCGAACATGAACCGCGCTTTCGCCGCTTGGTTGACCAGCGCGTCCATTGCCAGCGTGGTGAAGTCCATGAACATGATCTCGACGACCGGTTTTAGGCCGGTGAGGGCGGCCCCCACGCCCGCCGAGGCGATGCTGGCCTCGGAGATGGGCGTGTCGCGTACCCGTAAGGGTCCGAATTTCTCCAGCAGTCCTCGGGTGACACCGAAAGGACCGCCGGCCTCCGCCACATCCTCGCCAAGCAGGATGACCGTCTCGTCCTCGGCCATCGCGTCGATGAGTGCCTGGTTGAGCGCCTTGCCGATCCGCATTTCCGCCATCACGCCGCTCCCCGGACCGCATCGGTGTAAACGCCATTTCGCGCGGCCGATACGTCGGCCGGCGGCGCGGCGCGGGCAGCCTCGACAGCCGTCTCGACAGCCACGACCGCCTCGCTTTCGGTCGCCGCAACCGCTTCCTCCGTCAGGCCCGCGGCCAGCAGCGCCGCGCGCGAGCGCGCAATCGGATCGGCTGCGTCCGGCCTGTCGCCATCGGTGCGGTATGTCTGGGCATCGCCCTCGTAATGGCCGCGCACGCGGTTCGTCTTCGCTTCGAGAACATAGGGCCCGCCGCCATGGCGAATGGCCGCCACGATCTCCTGGGTGGCCGCGGTCACTGCGACAAGATCGTCCCCGTCCACCGTGCGTCCCTCGATGCCAAAGACCGATGCCAGTTCGACGATGTTGGCCCGGAACTGCCGGTCGGTCGGCGAGAACTCCGACCAGCCGTTGTTCTCGCAGACGAAGAGCAGGGGCAGAGACCAGAGGCTCGCCATGTTCAAGGTCTCGTGCAACACGCCCTCGGCCAACGCGCCGTCGCCGAAAAAGGCGACCGCGATCCCGCCAGTCTTGCGCGTCTGATGCGCGAGAGCGCTGCCCATCGCCAGAGGGATGCCCGCGCCTACGATTCCGTTCGCGCCCAGCATCCCGATCGACGTGTCGGCGACATGCATCGATCCGCCCCGCCCGCGACAAAGCCCGGTGTCACGCCCCATGATCTCGGCGAAGAAGCGGTCGAGCGGCACGCCTTTGGCAAGCGCGTGTCCGTGGCCGCGATGGGTCGAGGCGACGGTGTCGATATCGGATAATCCGGAATTGACACCGGCCGCGATCGCTTCCTGACCGATCGACAGATGGATGAAGCCGGGCACCTCGCCATCGGCGAACAGCTGCGACAGTCGCTCCTCGACCTTGCGGATCAGGACCATGGTGCCGTGAAGCGCCAATAGCCGGTCCGGATCGATCGCTGCGTCAGACCGAGAGGTAGCGGGCTTTGACATCGTCGTTTTCCCTGAGGTTTTCGATGGTGCCCGTGAAGCGGATCTCGCCCTTGTCGATGACGGTGGCGTGGGTTGCGACCCGCAGGCAGAAATGCATGTTCTGCTCGGCCATGAGGATCGAAACGCCACTCTCCCGCAGTTGGGCGATGAGTTCGCCGATGCGCTGGACGATAATCGGAGCCAGCCCCTCGCTCGGCTCGTCGAGCAGGATGAGATCGGGATTGCCCATCAATGTTCGGGCAATGGTGAGCATCTGTTGTTCGCCGCCGGAGAGGCGGTCGGCACGGCGATGACGCCGCTCCGCCAGGATCGGAAAAACTTTGTAGATGCGTGACAGCGTCCACGCCTGCCCGCCATTGGCCCCGCGTTTGGCGCCGATGCGCAGATTGTCTTCGACCGTGTGCTCGGGGAAAACCTGCCGATCCTCGGGAACGTAGCCGATTCCGGCGCGGGCTATGCGCGTCGGGGAGCGGCCCTCAAGATGCTGGTGCGCGAAGACTACCGAGCCGCCGCGGGGAGGGGCAAGCCCAGCAATGGCTTTGAAGGTCGTGCTCTTGCCGGCGCCGTTGCGGCCGAGCAGCGCCATGGTCTGCCCGCGTTCCACATCGAGATTCACGCCGAACAAGATCTGGCTCGCGCCGTAGAATACGTCGAGTTGGCGAAGGGCGAGAAGCGGCGCACTCATGCCAGTTCCTCCGCCGCGTGATGATCGGTGCCGAGATAGGCGTCGATCACCTCCTGGTTGCGACGAATCTCGTCCGCCGTGCCGGAGGCGAGCACTTGCCCGTATTTCAGGACGTGGATCTGCTGCGCGATCGAAAAGACGATGTCCATATCGTGCTCGATGAAGATCACCGTCAGTCCGCCGGCCTCCCAGAGGCTCTTGACCTTGTTGATCATCTGCCAGCGCTCTTCGGTGCCCATGCCCGCGGTCGGCTCGTCGAGGAGGAGCACTTTCGGCTCCATCGCGAGAGCCATGGCCACATCGAGGAGCTTCTGGTCGCCGTGCGGCAGATAACGCGAGAGGATGTCGGCCTGCGGCTCGAGCCCGACCATCGCCATGATTTCGGCGGCGCGTTCGTGCGCCCCCCGGGAGGGGAAACGCCGTCCCAGCCCCCATGTCTCGCCCCGATGAGCCGAAACGGCGGCGGCGAGACTCGCGCTGACGGTGAGTTCGGGGAAAAGGCTCGCGACCTGGAACGCGCGGCAAATGCCCCGCCGCACGATCTTGAGGCTCGGCAGCTTCACCATGTCCTCGCCGTCGAACATGACGCTACCGGAATCCGCGCGCAGATGACCCGAAATGAGGTTGAAGAACGTTGTCTTGCCCGCGCCGTTGGGGCCGATAATGGCGGTCAGCGAGCCTTCGGGAAAATCGAGACTCACATCATTCATCGCGACGACGCCACCGAATGATTTTGAAAGGCCGTTAATGCTCAGCACGGCGATTCCCCCTTGCACCGCGAATACCGCCGTAGGTGTGCCAGGACGGGGCGACGAGCCAGCCGGCGTCGATCGGAAGAGTGATTCCGGTGATGCCCCGTGCCCGGCGCGAAAGCAGGAAGACGGCCCCCTCGGCGATTTCCTCCGGACCGACCAGGCGCCCGAGCGCGGAATTTTCGCTTAACGCGGCGGGATCGCGCTGGCCGCTGTCGATGGCGGCTTGCAGGGCCGGCGTTAGCACATATCCCGGAGATATGGCGTTGACCCGCACGCCCGAGCGCCCCCATTCGACCGCGAGATTCTGCGTGATCGAGATGACGGCTGCCTTGGCCGGCGCGTAGGCGTGCAGCGGCATCGAGCGCATGGCCGCCACTGAAGCGATGGTCACGATGGAGCCGCCGCCGCGAACCGCCATGCGTCGCCCGGCGGCAAGACAGCTCAGATAGACCCCGCGCTGGTCGACCGCGACGACCTCATCCCAGAGCGCCAGCGACAGTTCCTCTGGCGGCTGTGGAGACTGGATGATTCCGGCGCTCGCAACCAAGCCGTCGAGCGGGCCGAGATCCGCTTCCACGGCGGCCACCACTTCCTCGATGGACCTAGGGTCACGCACGTCGAGCCGGCGCGGTTGCGCCTCGCCGCCGTCGTCCCCGATGGCGGCCGCGACCGCTTTCGCTTTGTCTTCATCCAGGTCGAGCACCGCCACCCGGGCTCCGGACCGCGCCGCCATTCGGCAGCAGGCTTCGCCGATGCCGCTGGCTCCACCCGTCACGGCGATGACCTGGCCTTCAAGCGACCGGTCCATAGGCACCCTCGTTGGTCGCGGCCGATGACGTCCTCGCCGCGGATCTGTCTTCCGTCGGAGCTGCGGCGAGCGCCTCCGCCTGCGCGTGTTTTCTTTTGCGTGCGACGAAATATTCGTAGGCGAAATCCGCGATGCCCCGCCGCAGGCCCAGCACCGCGATCAGGATCGCGATACCCAGGACGAGATCGCTGTGGCTGGTGTAGATCGTGAGGAAGTGGTTCAGGATTTGCAGCACGACCGCCCCGACCAGCGGCCCCACGAAAACCTGCGTGCCGCCAAGCATGACCATGAAGATCGCTTCGCCCGAGGTCGTCCAGAAGGCAAAGGCCGGATAGGCGCCTGACACGAAAAGGGCCAGGATGATGCCGCCGACGCTGGCGATGGTCCCGGCGATCACGAAGGCCAGCAGCTTGGTCCAGAAGACATTGACGCCGAGAAAATGCGCCCGTGTCTGGTTATCCCGGATCATCCGCAGCGCGTAGCCGAACGGCGATTGGGTCACCTGCCGGAGCACGAAGACGCTGACCACGAACAAGACGGCGCAAAAGATGTAGAAAAGGTCGGGATCGCGCAGATCGATGCCCCAGAAGGCCGGGCGCGGAATGCCACCCATCAGGCCCTGATCGCCGCCGGTCAGCGACACCCAGGTCAGGATGACGCTGTGCAGGAGCATCTGAAAGGCGAGCGTCAAGAACGCGAAATATATTTCCGTCAGGCGCACGCAGATGGCGCCGACCACGAAAGCCAGGATCGCGCTGCCTCCGACGGCGATGACGAAGGCGGCGGGAATCGACGTCGTGCCGCTCTGCATCAGCAAGCCGAAGATGTAGGCCCCCGACGCGAAATAGGCGGCGTGACCGAACGACACGAGCCCGGTGTAGCCGGTCAGCAGATTGAGCGAGAGCGCGAGCAGCCCGTAGGCCATGACGTAGACGAGGAAGTCGCGCAGCGCCGCCGCCGGGAACACGATCGGAAGCACGATCAGGCCGGCGAGAAGCAGCAGTATGCCGATGAGGTCGCGGAGCAGCCCGTACCGTCTCATCTCACGCCTCCCGTCCGAAGAGCCCGCTGGGCTTGAGGATGAGGACCAGGGCCATCAGCATGAACATCGCCCCGTCGACGAAAAGGGGGAAGCCGAGCGATCCGAAAGACCGTGTGAGGCCGATCAGTAGCGCGGCGACAAAGGCGCCGAAGATCGATCCCATGCCGCCGATCACAGTGACGATGAAGCTCTCGATCAGGATCGACAGCCCCATCCCCGGCGTCAGCGTGCGAATCGGGGCGGCGAGCGCTCCGGCAAGGCCGGCGAGGCCGGAGCCGATGGCGAATACCGAGGCATAGAGCAGCCGCGTATTGATGCCGAGCGCCGAAACCATCTGCGGATTGATCGCGGCCGCCCTGACCTTCTTGCCGAACATGGTGCGGGTGACGCCGAGCCAGAGCAGGAGGCCGACAAGGGCCGAAATCACGATGAGAAAAACGTAATAGGAGGGGATGGCGCCGCCACCGACGAAGATCGGCGGCCGCGCGAAGGCCGCGGGCATGCCCATCAGCCGGTAGTCGCCGCCCCAGATGATCTTCACCCCGTCGTCGAGGATCAAAACGAAGGCGTAACAGAGCAGAAGCTGCATCAAGACGTCTCGCCCGTAGATCCGCGAGACGAACAGGCGCTCGAAGATCGCGCCGAAAATCGCCATGCCGATGGTCCCCGCCGCCAGCGCGACGATGAAGCTCTCGGAGACAAGATAGGCCGTGTAGGCCATGTAGGCGCCGACCATATAAAAGGCGCCATGGGCAAAATTGACGATGCCGAGCACCCCGAAGATGAGGGACAGGCCTGAGGCGACGAGGAAGAGCAACATACCCATGAGGAGGCCGGTAGAGACCTGCGTCACGGCGCACGACATGCTTCCCAGGCAATTTGCGAGGGCGGAAAAATCCACAGGTTCCCTCCGTGGGATGGAAGCGGCGAACCGGGCGGCCGGAGCATGCTCCGGCCGCGTTCACTGGATCCGATCGGCGATCGGAGCGAAGCTTACAGATAGCCTGCGCGCTTCTTCCACGCTTCTTCCTGGACGAGGATTTCCGCCCAGTCGCCGGCCACCCAGTCGGTCATCGATTTGGGATCGTTTTTGGTTTTGCCCCAGGCGACCGGGTAATTGATGATCGTGTGATCATCCGCGCGCATGGTGATCTTGCCGTCTTCAGCGAAGGGCGAGTCGACCTCCATGCCGGCCATTTCGCCGGCGAGGGTCGCGCCGTCCGTGTTGCCGTCGGTACGCTTCAAAGCTTCGAAGATGAACTGGCAGGCCATGTAGTTCTGCCAGGACCAATTGGTCGGCAATTGTCCCTCGATGGCCTTGTAAGCCTCGGCGAATGCCTTGTTGTCTTCGTTGGCCGGGTAGTCGGGGTCGTATCGGTAGACCGAATTCATGCCGGCCGGGAGCTGGTTGATCGCCTCCAGAATCGGCGGATCGGCCAGGCCACCCGAGAAGAAGGCCATGTCGCCGGTGAACAGGCCGTAGAGATTGCCCTGTTCGATGAAGGAGACGAGATCGCCGCCCCACAGCGCCGAATAAAGCGCGTCGGGCTTCTGCTGCATGATGCGGGTGATATAGGCGGTATAATCGGGCTCGAAGAGCTTGGGCCAAGCCTGGTCGATCACCTCGACCTCAGGATCATAGATCTTGAGATATTCGAGGAACTGGGCGCTGTTATCGCGGCCATAGGCATAGTCCGGCGAGCAGGTCATCCAGCGCTTCTTGTTCTGCTCCTTCGAGATCTTCGAGGCGTAGAGGCCGCCGGCCACCGCGTCGTGAATGCCCTGACGGGCGCAGCGGAATGCCGTGTCGCTGCGGATCTTCGGATCGGCGGTGAGCGAAGACGTCTCGGAATTGGTGTGCAGGCAAAGCACGGGCAGTTCGCGGATCACCTCCTGCACGGCGAAGGAACCACTCGACGCCTCCCCGTCGATGATGATCTCGCAGCCATCCGAGTTGATGAGGTCGCGGGTCACCTTGGCCGCTTCGTCGGGAGAGGCCTTGGAGTCACGGGCGATCAGTTCGATCTGTTTGCCGTTGACGCCGCCCGCCTCGTTGAAGCTTTTCACCGCCAGTTCGGCGGCGGTACGGCTCGACGTGCCGAGTATGGCGACGCGGCCTGACAGGATCGTCGGCATGCCGATGCGGATCGTGTTCGCCTGGGCCCTGGCGACGAATGGAAAACCGGTGACGGCCGACACTCCGGCAAGGCCCGCAGCGGCCGACACCCCCTTCAACACACTGCGGCGACTGACATCAGTACGATGCTTCGACATCCTCTCCTCCTCCCTTTTGGCGCGCTCTCCGGCGCGTGCGTTTTGTCCGCTCCTTTTCGGTAGCAGGCAGGGGGATGGTGCCTCGCTCCATCCGGGCCGTCAAGGCAAAAATGAGCGACGACTCATAATTCGTTTTTGCCGCAGTGCGAAATGATCTCCATCCCGAGAAGAACCAGAAGGACGAGCGCTCCAATGAGCGGGAAGCTGTGTAGGGCGGTGAGAAACTAGGCCACGAAGCGGCACCGTTTTGGTTGGCCGCACCGGTATAAAACCCGGCCAGTGGTCAGGCTGTTTTCCTTTTTGGGGAGAGCGGCCGGGAATGTTCGCCGTGAAAGTCTACGCAGCCGTCGGTCGGTTTGTTCATCTTGAGGACAACAGCCAGCGTGATGCGGCCAGGGTCTTCGGCCTGAGCCGGGAGACCATCTCGAAGATGTGCCGATTTTCCATTCCGCCGGGCTACACGCGGACGGAGCCGGTGCGATGCGGGTCGTGTCCCGGTGCACGCCAGAGGTTTGAATTTACCCCCCCCCCCGAACACCCCCGTTACTCCAGCATTGATTAACGGCTGGTCCAGATTCATTAACGGCCCGACTGGATTAACTTTTGACATGATGACATCGGCGTACTGGACAGATCGTCGATGCGGTAACGGTGCGACGGGATCCGGTAACGGTGCGAAGGGATATGTTAACGACTGGATTACCAAACATGGATTCGCAACTTGCCGACAACCGCGCGCCTCTTTGGGATGGGATGCAACTGGACACCCGCAAGAACCATTTGATTTCGGCGGTTGTCGTAGCGGGTATCATGCGGCGCGCGGGTCTGGCGCTATCCTTTGAGCAGTCCGAGGTGACTTCGAGGACGTTTCTGACGTTTTCGAGCAGACTTATGGTGTAATCGCCCGGCGTTCGTGGAAAATCAGGCGGTCTATGTTCTAGGCGTTATTGGCCGGCGTCAGCTTCGCCTAGACTAGGCGCGGGCAAGGCGAGTGGTGCGGATGAAGAGCCGACGCGGATCTTCTGATGCGAGAAGAGATGCTCGACGACGGTCCGGATGGGGGACTTCTTCGCGTTGGCCCACGCCGTGGCCGGCGGCATTGGCTTGCCGGCCGGCTTGCTCCGGTGGATGCGACTGGTCAGCATCCGCTCCGCCAGCCACCTCTCGTCCTTGCGCGAACGACAGGCGCTGTCGGCCCAGACTTGGGAACCGGTGTTCTCTCGGCTCACGAGGCGCCGAAGTTGACGTCCGTCAGGCGCCGCCGCTGAGGTCACCACGCCGTCGCGGGTGAAGCCGGCGGCATGTCACGCGCGCAAGATCAAATCGCACCCGTTTCGGCTGCCATTGAACTCTCTTCAAAGCTGGTTTGAACGTCCCGTCGGAGGCCTCAGCACCAGGTCGAGCGGGTCGCCGTCCGGGCGCTCGCCAGGCCTTCGTTGACGAGGATCGTCGCCAGGTCGCGGCCGTCGACGAGAACCCGCGCCAGAGTGCGGTCGTAGCTGCGCCCGCCGGTCGGGATGATCTGAACCTCCGCCGCCGCCGCGAGCAGTTCGGCGAGTCGCCGGCGCGCCGCTTCGGCCAGCCGTGCCTCGGCCGGACACCGCGCCCGCTCGCCGAATTCCGGCGTGTCGTAGCCGACCATCCGGATCTTGGTGTCGCCGAACCAGGCGGTGTCGCCATCCCAGATGCGGATCTTCGCCGGCCCGCAGGTCGCCAGGCAGACGATGGCGGTCAGAACGATGTGGGCGCTCATCGGCGCACTCCTCGCGCTCGGCGATCAGCGGCGGGCCTTGCGCCAGCCGGCGCGGCGCGCTTCGCCCTCCGAACAGAACATGCGCTCGCCATATCGGGAATTGATCCGCGTGGCGGCGTAAAATTTCTGGCCCGGCACGTGGTAGATGCGCTCGCCGGTATTGATGCTGATATTGCCCTTGATGTTGCAGCCGGCGGCAGAAAAGCCCAAGTCCGCCGCCGCCCTCGAGATCAGCCGCGACAACGAGGATCCGAGCCCTGAGGGGGCGGAATCGAGCCCGGTGAGCGACATGTGGATCTTGCCGTCTGAAAAACTGGCCACCAGCCCGAACAGGATGCCGATCCAGACGAGCCACAGGAACCAGGGCCGCGGCGGCGGCGTCTGCTGACGGTTCCTGTTGCCGCGAAAGGTTTGCTTGCCGGCGGCGCGGCGACGACGCGGATAGACCTCGCCCATCGGCTCGCCCTCCTCGCCTTAGAATGTCCGCCGCGCCGCGGCTTGTCCAGAGGCCTGAAGATGCCGGTGATCCTGACCGAGCCAGACGGGATCGCCGTCTGGATGCGGGCGGAATGGTCGGAGGCAGCGGCGCTGCAGCGGCCACTGCCCGACGGCGCGCTGCGGGTCGTGGCGCGCGGCGAGCACAAGAACGAGGGGGTAATACCAACTCTCGGATTTTATGACTCGTAGGGGATTCTCGGCGCGGAACTGATGTGATTCATTGGGGCGAACAGGAGGATGTCCGCCATGGCCACGCCGGTTCCGCTTCGCTCTGACTTCGATACGAACACACTTCGCCAGGCTGCTCGGCGTTCTCGGGACGCATCTCAGACCCACCGGCTTTTGGCACTGGCGACGATCTACGAGGGCGGCACGCGCAGCGATGCGGCCAAGGTCGGAGACGTGACGCGCCAGATCGTGCGGGACTGGGTCGTGCGTTTCAACGCCGAGGGCCTGGACGGTCTCCTGGACCGCAAGTCGCCCGGCGCGCCCTCGCGGCTAGGGCCGGACGAGCGGCAGGCTCTGGCGGGCAAGCTTGAGGCGGGCCCGACCCCGGCCGTCGACGGGGTGGTGCGCTGGCGGCTCGTAGACCTGGCGCAATGGGTGTTCGAGGAGTTCCGCATCCCCATAAGCGTGCAAACGCTGAGCCGCGAACTGCGGGCCATGGGCTACCGCAAACTCTCTGCCCGCCCACGCCATCACGCGCAGAACGAGTTCGAACTCGACGCTTTTAAAAAGACTTCCTCACCGCGCTGGCAAAGATCGCGGCGAACGAGGCCGCCGGCAAGCCCGTAGAAGTCTGGTTCCAGTGTATGGTGTATGGTTCGCCTCCGGTTTGCAAGAAGAAACGATAGTCCCAGAAGACCCTGCTTCAGCGTATCCGGCTTGTTCGTGGGCGAGTGCCCGAGCCACAATGGGAGCCGCTGGGATGCGTTCCTTACAAGATGATCAGACTTTTTGATCTACTGCCACCACCAGGTTTTGCGTGTCCCGGTCGAAGCAGGGCGATCTACTGGAACCATCAGGCTGCACATCCGATCAGATCACGGTGCCATTGGCTTCTTCTCGCAAGTCGTTCAGCCTCGCGCCGTCAGGCCGCGACCGGCTGAAAGGGTTCGTTCCTCGATAAGACCGCCCAGACGATCCGGGCAACCTTGTTGGCGCTCGCGACGACAATCTTGTTGGTGTGCATGCCCCGTGCGCAAAGCCGTTCCATAAACTCCGCCATTCGACTTTCCCGCTTTCTGCGATTGTAAAATGCCGACCGCATGCCGTGTATCATCAGCGTTCGAACATAGGTGTTTCCGCGTTTCGATATCCCGAGCAGGATCGTCTTGCCTCCGGTCGAGCGCTGTCTGGGTACAAGTCCGAGAAAGGCGGCGAGATCTCGCCCTGTCCGGAAGTCAGAGATGTTGGCGACGGCGCTATAAAGGGCTGTCGCCACGATCACGCCGATGCCCGGAATGGGAAGCAAGGCCCGGCAGACAGAGTTGGATTTGGCGAAGGCTTCCAGTTCGTCGTCGATCTTGGAAAGGCGAGCGTCGATCATCGTGTATTCGGCAATGAGCGTTTCGAAGAGCGCCCGCGAGACCGCAGAAAGATCGACCTTTCCGACCTCCATCAATTCCGTCTGAATATAGCGTTCGAAACGCGCCCGCCCTGAGGGGATCACCAGGCCGCGTTCGCGCAACAGGCCACGGAGCTGATTGATGATCGAGGTTCGCGCCGTCACTAGCCGTTGACGCACACGATGGAGCGCCTGCATGTCCAGTTGTTCATCGGATTTGATTCCGACCGCATGGCGGCCCGGCCGTTGTGCGGCTTCGGCGATCGCCAGCGCATCGTTCCAGTCGTTCTTTTGCGCTTTTGCGAAGGGCCGCACGCTCTCCGGGGTCAGCAGCTTCACGTCATGTCCCATCGCGATGAGCTGGTGGGCAAGCCAATGCGCGCCAGAACACGCCTCGAATGCTACACGCAGGCACTCGCTGCGCCGATCGCCGAAAAACGCCAGCAGCCGTGAACGGGTAAATTGCTTTCGCAGGACGATGTCGCCATCGGCGCCCAGGCCGACGACGTGGAAGCTGTTTTTGCCGATATCGATGCCGATCTGCTTGAATGTCATGTGATGCCTCCTTGTTGAGACGGCGAAAATATCCGCCGGGGAGGAGGCGAACCATCCCACAAGACGAGATGCGGGTGGGCCAAAAGAACCCGATCACCCGCCGCTGGGCAAAACGGGGAACGCGACCCTCGGCTCCCAGAGACCAGCGCACCGCCTCGGCCTACCTGTTCGGGGCGATCTGCCCAAAGCGGGGCGCGGGCGCCGCACTCGTCATGCCCCGCTGCGACACCCACGCCATGGCATGTCATCTCGCCGAGATCTCCCGCAACGTCGCGTCTGGCGCCCACGCCGTCGTCCTGCTTGATCAGGCCGGCTGGCACATGACGCCGAAGCTCCCCATCCCCCACAACATTACTTTGATGCCGCTGCCGCCCAAGGCGCCCGAACTGAACCCGGTCGAGAACCTCTGGCAGTTCATACGCGACAACTGGCTTTCGAACCGCATCTTCCAATCCTACGACGACATCCTCGACCATGCCTGCCGCGCTTGGCGAAACATCGAAGCCCAACCCTGGCGCATCATGTCCATCGGAATGCGCCAATGGGCTCATGGGTTCTGATCAATGGGAGTTGGTATAAGTGCGAGGGATAGGCCGGAAGCCGTCAGTCCGCTCTGGAGCGGGAGCTTGAGGAAAGTGACCGTTCTGCGGACGTCACCACCCAGGTAGGCACGCGACTCCGGCGACCTGCACCGGCGTCTGGTTTCGCCACACCTGATCGGGATGTCGAGAGTTTATCGCTGCGCGCACATAGATTCGATCGAGATCGTGGAAGCATGTCAACGACGGAGCAAATCCAGGCCCGTGGGGCGGAGTAAAACCAGGCCACCCATCAATTAGCGGAGCCTGTCGCGGGCCTTTTCTCCCAGGCGGCATCCCGAACGATCGTCTGCTGCGGTGTCGCGATGTAGTTGTTGAAGAAACGGTCCCAGAATCGGACCTCCAGCGCCGCAATCGGATAGGGGGGGATCATCGTGACCGGGCTAGGATTGAGGTCTCGGTCACCGGCCGTCTATCATCGACCAGCATGGGAAACTTGCCGAACGGCCATACTCCTTCGACTCGTTCATTGCAGCCAGATCGTCCGCCCCCAGAAGGCGGGTGTCGACGGGCGTAGCGTTCTCGTAGAGGGTGATGCGCACTTTCTGGCGGTATGACGAGTGTGTGGAATGGCTCGCACGACCGTCCCTACGTAGGCGCTGCCGAAAAGCGCAATTTTCCCGCATTCCTAATTATCCCCCTATTGACAAAGCAACCTATCGATAAGTTAATCAGACCTTACGCAAAGGGAGGAAGGCAATGCGCGCAAGGTGCTTCGCCTGGGGAGCCGGCAGTTCTTTCGTCATTTGCGTTTATCTGGCGATGCACGCAACCATTGTCCCAGCCGTGGCGAGGGCGGCGGTCCCTTCGGAGACCTTCTCCTGCGACAGCCTGGCAGGTGATGCGGGCGGCTCCACAGCGAGCGACAGCGGAGCGTATCGGCAGCCGTCCGCTCCTCCGCGCCGCATCGTATGCGCCGACATCGCCGCACTGGACCAGATGCTGGTCTACAACCGCTTCGGCTCCTTCAATCCCTTCGGTATGATCTTCGCGTTGAGCCGCGATGTGGTGAATATCGGCGATCGAGCTGACCAGACTGCACCCGACGCGCAACTCTGCGACATGCGGTCTGAGGACGCGGAGCGGCTCGCGCCCAATCTGACACCGGGCGAGCTCGAAGCCGGCAAGGTCAGGCTGCGCGATTGCAAGCGGCCGCGTCCGCTGGTCCTGCGGGCTAATGCCGGCGACGTGCTCGTCCTGCGCGTGCGCAATCTGCTGCGAGACGGCCAGCCGGGGCTTTCGGAGACCTTCTGCAACAACGGCGCTTTGCAAAAAGACGAGCTGCGCGGCGTCGTGCGATCGGCGCTTTCCGACGGCGACAAAAACCTCGTCAAGCACGGCGAGGCGCTCTGTGAGACCGGCTCGATTGAGAAGGAGCCCCACAACGTCGACCCCAACCGGCCTGACTTGGATTGGCCGCGCACCCGCGGCCTCGCCTTTTCCATCGACGGGCTTGTCGCTGTGGCGGGCCGTTTCGTCGGCCAGGAGGGTAATCGGAATCAGGCCCTGCGCGCATGTCGTGGCTTGGTCAGCATCGCGTCCGGCAAGGCCGTCGACTGCCAGTTCGAGGTAGACCGGGAGGGCACCTATTTCGTGGCCTCCGACGCGGCGCCTGCCGGCGGCGAGGGCAATGGCGGCTCGATCACACACGGGTTATTCGGCGCCGTCGTCGCCGAACAACGCCATACCCGATGGTATCGCAGCCAGGTTCCCGCGGGTGTGTTCAATGCGACATGGGCTCCGGTCGATCCGATGTCCGGTAAGCCGCGCCACGCCCGCAAAGGCGAGATCGACTATGAGGCGACGGATAGCGGTGATCCGTTGCTGAATCTCGCCCGGCCGGCGGACGGCACAGGTCAAGCCGATTTCGACCGGGCGACGAAAATCGAAATCGTCCACTCAGACCTTAACGCGGTCATCTTCCGCCCAGCTGGCACTTATTCGCCGGATCCGGTCACCGGCGACGGTTCGAAACGCCTTGCCGTCCACACCGCGACGATGAGCGAAGAGGGACGGGCAGCCTGCGCGGCCGGCCGGGCGCCGAAGCACCAGGCAGAGTTCTGCGAGGTGAGGTTCCGGGAGTTCTCGGTCTTCTTCCACGACGAGCTCAAGACCTTCTATACTCGTAATTTCGAGGAACTCGGCCAGTTCGGCCAGCTTGCCGGCGTGCGCGACGGCTTCGCCATCAATTACGGCTCGTCGGGACTGGGGGCGATGATTCTTGCCAACCGCAAAAACATCGGGCCGGCGGCGGACTGCGCGGAATGCCTCTACGAGGAATTCTTCCTCACCTCGTGGGCGAATGGCGATCCGGCCCTGCTCGAACAGTTTTCGGACGATCCCGCCAACGTCCATCACTCCTATCTCAATGATCCCGTCACCTTCCGCAATTTCCACGCCGGGCCGAAGGAGACCCATGTCTTCCACCTGCACGCCCACCAATGGTTCGCCGGCAACGACCAGGGACGCGGCAGCTATCTCGACAGCCAGACCGTCGCGCCGCGCCAAGGTTTCAGCTATGACATTTATCATGGCGGGCTGAATGCCTATGCTCCCGACCAGCAGCCCTCTGGGAAGGGCTGGTGGGAATCGATGGGCTCCGGGAACCGTAACCGCACCATCGGCGACTCGATCTTCCATTGCCACCTCTACCCCCATTTCGCCCAAGGCATGTGGGCGCTCTGGCGCGTCCACGACGTCTTGGAAGACGGCACGCGCAAGCTGCCGGACGGGCAGGAAAGGCCTGGTCTGTCGCTCGCTGAACGCGAGCTCGACGGTATCAAGCGCCGTCCCGGCAGCGTCGATCCGTGGACGGGTGCATGGGTTACTTCGGATGCTGGCGGCAACGCAGATGACACCGTTGGAACGCCGATCCCCGCCATCGTGCCGCTGCCAAACCAGCCGCTGCCACTGCTGCCGACCTATGCCGGCGAGACGAAGGTCGCGGACGTCAAGCAGCCTAGCAATGTCAATACGGCCGATATCGACGCCATGCCCGGCTACCCCTTCACGCTGGCTGGGCGGCCTGGCCACCGTCCGCCACAGGCACCGATGGACATCGCTCGCGAACGGAAGCCAAACTCAGACGATCTAACCAACGCTTATCTCGACGCCGGCCTGCCGCGCCATGTGGTGCGGGATGGGGCGGAACGGAAGCTGGGTATCGGCGATCCGCCACCCGCGCTTTCTCAAACGAAATCCGACGACGGCAGGGGTGAAACTCCATCACTCCCAGCTGCATACGATTCCCCAACGACGCCATCACCGAAGTTCGATGAGCGCAAGCGCGAACGCGTCTGGTCGCAGCTCGTGGCCAAGATGTTGGCGCTGGGCGACTTCTCCTCGCATATGGAAAAGGCAAAGCTCGAACTGCTCCCCTATGACGGCACACCGCTGGAGCGCGCTGCCATGGGGTTCCATTTCGACGGCAACATCTTCGACAGCAATTCGGCCGCCGCCGCAAAGCTAACGCTGTTCGATGCCTTGGGGAGTTCGGTCAGGGGCCAATCGAACTCCGGTAGTTATTCGTCTCAACTATCTTCGGCGCTGGGAAGCGAGACCTCGCCTGTCGAAGCCCTCTTCGCCGTCAACGGTTCCCCGCCGCGTCCAGGCGCGCCCTTTGCCGACCCCTGCGGTGGACCGGCCATCACCGACCCCGCGAACTTGTTCGTCGTCGAGTCACCCACCAGGGTGACGAATAGGGGTGAGACCCTTCAGGTTCTCGATCGAACGGATAACGAGAGGGCCGATGCGACGCCTGGGGACATCGAAACGAAATGGCGTAACGCGTTGCCTGGCGATGTTGTCAACTACGCTATTCGCCGCAAGAGGGACGAAGCGTTGCCGCTTCTGAGCATTGACGGTGGCAAAAGCACCTGGCGCCGGTCGGCGGTTCGCCATGTCATGATCGTCGACCCATTGTTGACGGATGGTTCGACGACGCCCTCTTACTATCCCGACCCCGGTCTTACTGGCTTTCGCCGGTTTGAGGTCTCGGCCGTGCAGCTCGACCTCGTGACAAACAGAGCCGGGTGGCACGACCCGCAGGCGCGCATCGCGGTGCTCACTTCCGACTCCGACCGCTTCAAGGACGGTCAATCCGCCGGCTTCCCGAACGCGTCGATCTCCCCGCTCACCTCGGCGCGCGAGGAGCCGTTCTTCTTCCGGGCGGCCTCCGGTGAGTGCGTAGAGTTCCGCCATACCAACGAGCTGCCCAAGGAGCTTGAACTCGACGACTTCCAGGTGAAGACGCCGACCGACACGATCGGCCAGCACATCCACCTGGTGAAGTTCGACGTCACGTCGTCGGACGGCTCCGGCAACGGCTTCAATTACGAGGACGGCACCTTCGCCCCTGACGAGGTGGCGAGCCGCATCTGCGCGGCTAAAGCGGATGGCAGGAATAATGTCGTCCAGACCCGTGCGCCAGGTGTCCTCGCCATCTTGGACGGCGACGGCGGGTCTGACGACGACGGCAATCTCCAAGCGTTGTGCGAAGGGACAAAAGGAGAGCCTACCAACAAGAACTGGTGGCGCATGAGCCGTTCGAAAAGCCCCGACCGCTTCCAGACCACCGTGCAGCGCTGGTTCGCCGATCCGATCCTCTCCGACGACGGCGAGGGTGGCAAGGCCGACCGCACCATGCGCACGGTGTTCAGCCACGACCATTTCGCCCCGTCCTCGATCCAGCAGCACGGCTATTACACCGCGCTGGTGATCGAGCCTCAGGGCGCGAAATGGACGAAGCCGGACGGATCGGACGAGGGATCTGGTGCGAAGCCCTTCGCTCTAAAAAAAGGCAACACGACCGATGTCGGCACCCGCAAACGCGTGGTCGGGGCCGACGAACGAAACATACATCCCGACTTCCGCGAATTCGCGCTCGCCGTAGCCGACTTTGCCCTTCTCTACGACCCGCGTGACCGGCAAACCCAAGCCGAAACTGCACCGTTTCTCGGCAAGGGGATACCCGACAATTATGCTCTGGGCGGAATGGCAGCTCTTTATTGCGAGATGGGCTATCGCAGCAGTCCAGATCTTCTGCGTCGCAAATGCGGGTCCGCGATGAAGTCGGATGAGTTCGGAAATTTCACGGACGAAAACGTGCCGCCGGCATGGTTCGCCGGCGGTCGGGATGGGGACACGCATGCCGATGACATAGCTCCCGTCGGCGATCTCATGGCTTCGCAAGTCATAAAATTCCGCGACCATTTCCTGCGCTGGCGCTTAGCCGCGGCCGGCAGTAATCCAGACGAGGGCCTGCCGGACTCCAATCGTTATGCCAAGCCCGTCGCCCCACCTGAGAGGCCCGAGTCAATCTCGGTCGACCACCACGACCCTTACCTCGTCAACTATCGCGGCGAGCCGATCCCGCTTAGGGTCGGCACGAAGGAACCGAACAACGGTGGGATCGCCGATTGTGCCTTAAGGCCGCTGCAGCAGCCGCTGATGATGAACGACGTTCTTTCGGGATTGGGTTTGCTTTGGACATTTCCGGAATGTTCCGTCGCGTGGCAGCGGACGGACGCACAGGGCGACATGGCCAATGTGTTGCGCTCCGTCTGGGATAAGCAATTCAGAATTGCCCATGGCGATCCGGCCACCCCCGTCCTCGAAACCTATTCGGGTGAGCGGAATGTCATCCGCCTCATCCAGGGCGCTCAGGAGGTGCAGCACACCTTCAATGTCGAGGGCGCCGCCTGGCCGCGCAATATCGACCAGAAATTCCCTTCCATGGCCCGGCCGCGCGATTCAGTGTGGGATGATTCGCTCCCACCCTCTCCCCAGCGCACGACCGCGCATCAGGCCTGCATCGAGAGTGAAGTGGCGCGCTTCGGTCGACCGCGAGAATATGAGACCTGGGTTCTTGAAGGGGCGGACAAGACCGAGAACGCGGACGATTGGAAGCGGTACGAAGAGGCTGTCGCTGTTTGTGACAATCTCGAGGGGTATGTGACCGCGCAGGAAGTCGGCATCTCCGAACATTTCGAGTTCGGCGGCCGCTCAAGAGCCGGCCCTGGAGGTTCGTTCAAATTCAGAAAGTTGCAAGGGGTGCCGAATTTTAATCCTCTTGCGGATACGCCTGCAAGCGGCCCGGACGTTCGGGTTCCCACGCAGGACTATCTCTATCATTTCGGTTCGCAGGACGCGCTTTGGAACGGCGCCTGGGGCCTGTTTCGAATCTATCCCGATGCTGGCGCGCCCGATGCGACCGAGGAGATAGTCGGCCTCGATCCGCAGGCTTCGATTTTGGCGATCGGCCAACGACTGAAGGAACTCCCGAAACAGGAGGGACGACGCGATCCGACAGACTTCTATGCAAACGCGGCGTTGTGTCCCGCCGATGCGCCGCATGTCTACAAACTCGCCCTCGCCAGACGGGACGAGGATCGCGACGGGAAGAAGAGTGAACGCTTCTACGGCCGCGGCCTATTCGATCCCGATCCCCTGCACCTCGTCATCGCTGAACCGGAAATCTATCCGGGCGGCATAGCGAAGCTGCGGGAAAAATTCCAGCAGGCCCTCGCGTCGGATGGCTCGGGGGCTTCCAAACCGGTCGAGCTCGACGAGGCGGCAGTGAACCGTTTGGAGACACCGGCTCAGCCGTTCCGGCTCAGGGTCAGGGCTGGCGACTGCGTCCATCTGGCCGTGGTCAATGCGATGACGAAAGAAGACGACTCTCCCGGTCACCGAAACGATCTTTCCGATGCGCTCGGAGACGCCAGAATGCCGCCGATCACGCCGCTCAACACCGATCCGGCGTGGCGTGACGAGGACAAAGCGCGTTGCCCCGCCGGCGGCGCCCCGTGCCAGAACCGGCCGGGTCATTTTGAAGCGTCGCTGACACAGAGCGAGATCGCGCGGAAAAAACAATTGCTGACGCCCTCGGCGTCTTTCGCCTACCGTCTTGCCCTTCCAGGTCTCACCCGCAACGAGCGACTCCACATCCCCGTGGGCCTCTCGCAAAACAGCGCGCTGCCGCCTGCTGAAGTCTCCGGCGGCGTGATGAAGGCCCACGTCGACTACGTTACCTTCTACGCCGGGCGTGCCGCATTGCCGGAATACAACCCGCTAGAAATTTTGGCAAGCAAAGCCACGAATCTGGGCTTGAGCGTATCGCTAACGGAGGAACCAAGTAGCGAAGTGCCTCCGAGGGCAAAGCGGTTTCTTTTCAACGGACTGTCGTTTGACCTCATTGGACCGCCGGAAAGGCCCGCAAATGACAGCGACGTGAAGGTTCTTCGTGATCAAGGGGAAGACGAGCTTTCAGATCGGGGCGGCTGTGTCTTGATTGGCGGAAATCTGCCGACCACGCGCTGTTTTCCTTACGCCTACGGTGCCCTCCCGATCATCTCGCTGGGGGATGTGATCGGCCACGCCCCGCACGGTCTGATCGGCGCGGTCGTAGTGGGGCCGACGAATTGGACGCCCGTGGCCGAGCCCCTTCTAGAACACACCGAAGCGGCACAAGGCCAGCTGTACATTGCCCCCCCCACAGATCTGGATGATAAGTCAGAGGACGAGAGCGACACCAACTCGGACGATGCCGAGCCGCACAAAATTCGCGAGCACATCGTCTTCTGGCGCGACGGCATGAATTTGTGGGATAGCGCCTCGAAAGACCAGTGGCGCGCCAAGGGCGCGGCGTCGGAAACCAATGGGCTCCCGAAGCAAGGCGGCCCCGTTGCCGATTGCCCGGTTTGCGACGACAGCTACGATTTCGGAGAGAAAGGCGTGAACTACCAGTCCGCGCCGTTCCATCTGCGCATGCGAGCAGAAGGACAAGAGATGAACGGCGCGCTCGAGTCGCATTACGACCTCAACGCCTTCGATTTCCCCTCGGAGTTCTACCTCAATCGCGGGAAAGGCGAGGAAGGGGTCGATGGTGCGCCCGCCATGCCGATACTGAGAGCCGAAGTCGGCGAGGAAGTGGTAATCCGCGTGCTGCATCCTTCCGGCCGGGCGCGCCAGCGCGCCTTCGTCACCACGGCGCTCGATTATGACGACCTTTTCCCCGGCTTCGGCTTCCCCCATGCGGCGCTGCTTGCGCCGGGCAAAGGGATCGCGGCCTCCATCGCGCGGCCGGTGCGCGAGGGCTGCTATCTCTGGCAGGACGGGCCGGCTCCGCTTCGCGCGGGCGGCACATGGGGCCTGTTGGACGTGGTCGAAAAAGGCAAGATCGCCGATCCGACGGCGTCCAAGTGCATGCGCTCAAACTGAGAACGGGAGAACGACCCCTTGCAGGTGAGGAGCAGGGCGAGATGAGAGGCCTGTGGAACGCGCCCATCGCGTGGATGGTCGCCGTTCTGATTCTGCTCGCGGCCCCCTCCCGCACGGCGATAGGCCAGGAAAGCGGCGGCGACGTTCCGTCCCCGCCGAGCCGCGATAGCGACCTCAAGGCAGGTCTCCAAGTCAAACTGCATCTTAACGCGCCCGACGGCAGGGCGATCAAATGGCCTGTCTCGCGCGAGGCGTTCCGCATCGCCCTGGACCTTGAGGATGCCGCCACCGGTCAGCCTGCCAGCGGGCTCCATCCGGCGGCGTGGCTGCGCCCCGTCAAGGCCTCCAACCTCGTCTGCAACCGGGCCGCCGAAGCCTTCAACCGCACCGGACGCCTGCCGGTCGGCGCGCTCGACCTCAATGGAGACCTCGTCGCAGTCCTCCATGACGACGCCCATGTCTCCATGGTCGACCCGAGGCTCGATCTCGCGACGAGCAACATCATGTCGATCGCCGATCTCGGGACCATGCCGAAACACTTTCTCGCTGATCAGGCGGCCATGCGGGTGGTCGCCGGCAGTGCCGATCGGCTCCGTAGCGTCATGACCGACGGCAGGGTCGAGCCTGCAGGGATCGAGGGTGAGGCCTTCACGCACATGGTCGCGACCGAACTGGCGACATGGGTCGGCACCGGGCAAACGATCCGGCGCCTTTCACCTGCGGACAAGTCTTTGGTCGTCGAGTCTGGCTCCCCCATCATCCGCATGCGTGGCGCGGCCCTCCCGCCTGATCCCGACGACGACCGCCGACTGGAGCCCGGCGCGCCGGATCTCCTGACAATGAACGAAGACGGCGCGGTGCTTCTCGTCTCGTCCGACGGCGCGATGCGCCGGTTTCCGGGAACCGCCGCAGCAAAGGATGCAGTCTCCGCGCCGAAAGCCTCCGGCGTTCTCGTCCTGCGCGGCGATGGCGCGATGGAACTGAGGCGCGCGGATGGCGGCGTTAGCAAGCCCATCGCGCTGCCTGCCCCCGCCACACGGCTTGCGATCGGCGCGGACGAGGGCGTCGCCGTCGCCTGGGCACCCGGCGAGAGCACGCTGAGCTTCTTTGAGGTCGCCAGCATGACGCTCGCTGGCGCGGTCTCCTTCGATCGTCCGATTCGCGAGTTAGAGATCGCGGGCACGACAGCCTACGCGATGCTCGACGACCTGTCCTCGGTCATGGTCGCCGATCTGGTGGCCGTCGGGCCCGGTCTTTCGCCACGCGTCGAAAATGTGCGACTCGGCCCCGCAAGCGATCCCCCGGCGGAGAGCGGTCCCTATCTCCGGCCTCTCCCTCATGGCGGTGGTGTACTGGCACTGCATCGCTCGACCCAAACGGTCTTCGTCGTTCAGGCCGGCCAGGGGGAAGGCATGCCACCGATGACGGCCTTTCGCCTGAAGGGCGGGATGCCGCGAGCCATCGCACTTCTCGATCGCAGCCTCCGCGAGGTCGCGCCCGGCCGCTATGAAACCACGATTTCCGCCCCGGCGGGCGGAGCTTGGGAACTGGTAGTCACGACCGGCCTTGCGGCGCTTTCCGCCTGCTTCCGCATCGACGTGGAGGGACCGGAGGCCGCCGAAAAGACGCGCACTTTAACGATCCGGGCAGCGCCAGTGCGGCTCAACGGCGACCGCACGGCCGAGCTCGTCCTCGCCATAGACTTCGATCAGTCTTCCGCGAGGCTGCATGACAGGCTGCCCTTCGTGGTAATGGCGCTGGAGCGCCCATGGCGAGCACCGATCGTCGCCGTGCGAGAGCCGGGAAGCAACCGCTACGTGGCCCGGCTGACCCTGCCTGGGCCGGGGCAGTATCCCGTGATGCCCGGATTTGTCCTGCCGGGGGGCGACCGGATCGTGCCTGGCCTCGTGCGTGTCGAAGAATAGAAGGAAGGAAGCCGATGTTTCAGCAACTTGGCCTGAGTATGATCGCGCTGGCCCTGCTCTCGGGCGAGACCTCAATTGCATTGGCGCATGACGCTCACAAGAAGCACGAACAGATGCATGGGGAAACCCAAAGCCAACGCCTGTCTCAAGTGCGAATTCCGTCACTCGAAGGGCGGTTGGTCGACACCGTCGGCACGCCGACCGATCTAGCGGCGCTTCTCGGAGATCGGGCGTTCATCCTGTCCTTTTCCTATCTCGATTGCCCGGAGCAATGCCCTGTCTCCGACCTCGTGATGAACAAGCTGTCTTTTGACCTGCGCGAGGATCGAACCGCGCCTCGCCTCGTGACCCTGACGCTTGATCCCGAACATGACAGCCACGATCGCCTCGCCGCACACCATGCCGAATTTGGATCGCCCGAAAACTGGCGCTGGGCGGCCGGCGAGCCGGCGGATGTCCATCGCCTGTTGCGGCGCCTCGGCGTCGAGACCGGCACGCCGCTCGCCGAGCATGACGTCATGTTCTTCGTGGGCAATCTCGGCTCCGGACGCATGACGCCGGTCACCGGCCTCGCCGCGCCGGAAATGCTGGTTGAGATCGCCCGGCAATACGGGGCCGCGCACCATGCCCCGACGCGGTGATGCCGAATGTCGGCCGCGAGCTCGAAATACAGAGGGCAACCGCCCCCGGATAGACATGCTGGCGCTCGCTCTGCTCGTCTCGTTCGGAACCTCCGCCACGGCCGAGAACGCCTCGATCGCCCATGGCCGGGCGCTCTATCGAGGAGAGGCTCCCTCGGCCGGCGAGGCGTCGATTCTGGGCATGTCAACGCCTTTGGCACGCTTGCCCTGCGCCGGTTGTCATGGACAGGATGCGGAGGGCGGGACGGAGGGAAGCCGGCCCGCTCCTGCCCTGCGGCTCGACCGGTTGGTCGCACGAAGCGCGGCCTATGCCGATCCGGGCGCGCTGGCTGAGACCTTGCGCACGGGGGTCACGCCGGACGGTCGAACCCTCGCTCCGACCATGCCGCAGTTCACACTGAATGCAACCGGCATTGCCGCGCTTTATCGCTGGCTCGGTGCGGTCTCGGGTGAAGAACGACTGGGTTTCGGTCCCGACGCCATACACCTGAAGGTTCGTGGCGGAGATACGTTAAGAATGGCGCTTCGCTTCGAACTGGATCGCCTAATTCCGAATGGCCTGTGGGGTCTGCCGATAGTGCTGGAGGGTGTATCCGACCCGGACATGCGGAGAGAAGAAGAGGCACAGTTAACCGCCATTACCGCAGGAGACGCCCATAACGAGACCGACGAGTGCTTTGCAGCGATCGGCGGCGCCGTGCCTGGATGTTCGATCACGCTCTTTCCCGCCGGCGGGCTTATCGGGGACGAACCGCCAGACATTCGCGGGCTCTGGGCGAGCCGCGCCGATCAGGTGCGGGCGCTGATGCGCTCTGTCGAAGGCGGCGTGATACTGACGGGCGAAGGGCCGGAGATGCGCCGGCTCCTCCACCTTCTCTCCAAGGAGGTCTCCCCGGACGGCGGCGAGGATGAAGCCGCCTGGCGCGTGGCATCCTCAATTGAGCGCCCTCCGATCCGCGCCGAGAACGTCCTCCTCCTGTGCGGACCCGACGAGCTTCCGAATATGCTGGCGCGGCTTGTCGATCAGCCGCATCTGTTGGCGCTTCGAGCCACGATCGAGCCATGGAAAAAAATCTTGCTGGAACACGGTGTGTCCTTCACTCTCGCAGATCCGCTTCCAGGCAGAGACGATCCAGGCCAGGGCAATGTCGGGATCGTTCCGGCTGCCGCGGCCGTACTCGTCGCCGCCTTTCGTGCCTGCGGCGGCGACTGCACGCGTTCGCGCTTCATCGAGACCTTCGACACTCTGGAGCTCCAGCCCGCCGACTGGCATGCGCTCAACTATTTGCATCACCACCGCACCGGCACGGATCAGGTATCGGTGATCCATTCGCCGTAGTCACCCCACAGTTTGCTGATCGTCACTTTGCACATGTCAGAGAGCTCGTCTCCGGCCGCAGCCGGATGGGGAGAAGCTTTCCTCATGGGCAAGTGGCGGACGGGACGGATTTCGAAGACTGACGGTCGACACCGTTTCGCCGTCAAGGATACGAGAGGGGCTCGCCAACAACGAACTCGGAACTTTGATCCTGACGCGGATCGCGCCTTTGATGCGGATTGATCACGACGTTATCGCCTTGGCGATGCGCGAGACAGCCGAGAATTTCTGGAGCCTGGTTACAATTCGAGCCAGTATGTGTAGGGCGGTGAGGCGCCGGACACGCCGGCGCTCTTCGCCTGGGCAAAGCGACCGCACATTGGGCGATCGCTTCCAGGCCGCGCCTGTGCGTTGGGCCGCACCAGTCAAATGCTGTTCCTATCGCTGCGGCTTGAGACTCGACCGCACGAAGAACGGATCACGAGTTCGGTCGGGAGAACGACCTCTCGTCCGGTCACTTCGCTTGAAGAGCCTATCTGGTCGAGCAGCAATTGCGCGGAGATGCGGCCCCAGGCCGGTATATCCCAACGAACGGCCGTAACGGGCGGAGTGGTGAGCTCGGCAAGATCGGAATCGCAGCCGGCGATCAGCGAGATGTCGCTGCCGAGTGTCTTGCCGCTGAGAGCGACGGCTCTCAGCACTCCTGACAGGAGCGACATGCCGCCAGCGATGATGGCGGTCGGTCCGGTCTCAGCGCTCAGCATGAGCGATGTCTGCCGAAATGCATCCTCGGCGTAGAACGAGCGGGTACTGACGAGTCCGGGGCGCGGCTCAAGGTTGTGTACACGCATGGCCTCCTGAAAGCCCGCAAGACGTTCGCGCCCAGGGCGCATCACGGTCCTTCCGGTGAGAAGCGCGATGCGGACATGCCCGAGGGAGACCAGATAATCGACGGCGGCCCGCATCGCCCGCCGATGGTCCACAACGACGGCATCCGTTGTGGGGGAAGCGTCCCGGTCGATAAAGACGACCGGAATGCCTGCCTTCCCGATGGCCGCGTTCAAGGCTTCGTCATGCTCGACGCTCTTTGTCAGGAGGAGGCCATCGACACGACGCCGGGACCAAAGTCGAATGAGTTCCAACTCCTTGCCGACCGCTTCCTCTGTATTCGTCAGAATGAGGGTATAGCCCGCTTGCCGGATGGCCGACTCGGCGGCGCGGACAAAGGTCGCGAATTCCGGGATGGAAATGTCGCGGATCGCGCACGCGATCGTTCGCGAAGAACGCGTGCGCATGGTTTGAGCTGCCGGGTTGGGCTCATAGCCGAGGACTTCCATCGCCTTATGAACACGCGCCTTCAGATTGGAGGCAACCGATGGGTTGTTGTGGACGACGCGCGAGACGGTCGCAATTCCGACCTCCGCGACCCGCGCAACATCTTTGATCGTCACGTGAGCCGACTGTTTCATTCCTGGAACCTCTTATCGTCTCTATTTAACCCAGAACCAGGTTCGGCAGCCAGAGCGAAAGCTGCGGCACGGCCATCACGGTCACTAGAAGGAGCGCAATCAATACGGCGAACGGAGTAATACCGCGGATTACCTCCGCGAGCGGAGCTTTCGTGACGGAGGAGAGGACGAAGAGGTTCATGCCCACGGGCGGCGTCAACAGGGCCAACTCCATATTGATGACGATGATAATACCGAAGTGGATCGGATCGATTCCAAACGGCTCGAGAAGCGGAATGAGTACCGGCAGCGCTATCAAAAGTACCGAGAAGACTTCGAGGAACATGCCCAGCGCGAAGAGCAACACGTTCACGAAGATTAGGAACTGCCAAGGTTTGAGCGACCATTCTTGGGCAAGTTGGACGATCCTGTTCGTGATCCCACTTTCGGTGACCCATTGGCCGAAGACGAGCGCGACCACGACGATGATCATGATGGCCGCTGCGTGCCTGGCCGCGATGGCCAGCACGGGAAGGACTTCGCCAAATGAAATGGAACGATAAACGAACAGGCTGATCAGCAAGGCTGCAATCGCGGAGAGCGCAGCCGCTTCCGTTACCGTGGTCAGGCCGCCGTATATCCCGCCAAGGACGATGATGGGGATGGAAAAAGCGGGCAGGGCGCGGATGTTTACCTGCCAGAAACTGCCGACACCAGCCTGAACGGCGGGAGGATATCCGCGCTTCCTGGCGTAATACAGGGTCCAGCCGATCAACAGCAGAGCCTGAATCAGACCAGGTATGATACCTGCGAGAAAGAGGCGCGGCACGGACTCGTCTGCAAGCACTCCGTAGACCACCATGGCCAGGCTCGGCGGGATGAGAATGCCAAGCGTGCCGGAGGCGCCCACAACGCCGGCTGCGAAGTGCCGATCGTAGCGCTGTTTGATCATGCTCGGGACCATGATGGTGCCCATGGCGAGGGCCGTCGCGACGCTCGAGCCGCACATGGCGGCGAACATCGTGCAGGCGAGGACACATACGATGCCCAGGCCGCCTCTGACACGGCCGATCCAGCTCGATGTCGCATTGATCAGGGCGGTGGCAATGCCGCCCCTCTCCATGAAGGTTGCCGCAATCACGAAAAAGGGCACGGCGATCAGGGTCTGCGAGTTCAATTCATCCACGATCTTCTGAGCGACCGAGATCATGGGTGTACCCGTCGAGGCGAGGAGTCCGACGGCAGTCAATCCTAGAACGAGATAGATTGGAAAGCCCAGCGCCAGCAGCCCTGCGAACATCACGAGGAAAACAGCGTTCATGCTTAGTTCTCCCTTATGCCATGGGCGCCGGCTGCGTCCACGACCTGCTCCCGGCGGGTTGTCAGATCGAAGGCGACAATCAGGTGGGCAACGCCGATCAGGGTTCCCGCGATCGGCAGGCAAGCGTAATAAATCCACAGGGGAAACCGCAGGCTGGTGGGCGAGAGGTCGCCGAAGTCCCAGGCTTCATAGGCGATCTGGCTTCCGTAGATGATCAGGAACAAGGAAAAGGCAGCACCGGCAAGATTGCCGGCGATGGCCGCCCACCGCCGAGCCGAAGACGGCATCATGTAAACAACAAGATCGGCGCACACATGTGCGCGGTTGAGAGTCACCTTTCCGCAGGCGAGGAGAACAGCCCACATGACCGCATAGACCGTCACCTCTTCAGTATAGTCAGGGGCGTAAGCCGGCGCGATAAGACGCAATACGATCGTATAGAGGATAAGTGCGAGCGCGCCGCCGAGCAGAAGCCCGGTTACCGTCGTCTCCAAGCGCGCCCACCAGACTCCGAGGCGGTGACGGAGCGGCACAGCCGAGTGCCCCTCCTTCACCGCCCCCAACTTTTCAGTTGGTCCCGTCATGAGCCTGCATCTCCTGCACGGCCATCTCGACAAGATCTGTGTCGATACCAATTTCGGAGACGATGTCGTCCTGAGTTGCCATCATTTTCTTGCGCTCTTCGGCGAGAGCTTCATCGCTGGCCGTCTCGATCTTGATACCGTTCTCGATCAGCGTCTCGCGCGCACGGTTCTGGGCTTCGGCTGCCATGGCCCGTGTTTCGTCGATCGTCTCGGCCCATGCTTCCGTCATAGCCGTCTGCAGCTCCGGTGAGAGGCTCGTCCAGAACCGGCCCGATACCATCGGAACGTACTGGCCGAACCACTGCTTGTCCTCGAACGCATAACTGAGGCCAGAATCCCAGAGTTTGGCGCTCGCGATGCTCTCGTGTGTAGAGGAGACTGCATCCACGACCGACGAGGAGAGTGCCAGCGGCACGTCCGGCCAAGGAATGACGTTCGGGATGCCGCCCAGCGACGAGACGCGCGCCGCGTTTGCTGTGCCACCGGAGACGCGGATCTTCAAGCCTTTCAGATCCGCATGGGTCTTGAGCGGTTTGGAAGTGCTGTAGAAGTGCGAGAAGCCGAGGTTCATCCAGGGTCCGAGGACCTTGATGCGCATCTGCTCTTCGGCCCGCTGATTGATGGCTTTCCCTAGGGCGCCGTCCATCAGTGCGAGCGTCGCCTCCTCAGGCCGGCCGTAGAATATAGGCAGCGAGGTGATCGCAAAACTCGGCACCATGCCGTCGAGAACCCATGTCCCCGGGATCGCCATCTCGACGCTGCCCTGCCGGAGCGCGCGGCCAACATCCCGATCCCGAAAAAGCTGCGCGCTCGGGTAGACCTCGATCTCAAGCTTATCGCCGACCCTCTCCTTCAACGCGGCGACGAAGAGCTCGACACCTTTGTTGCGGACATGGCTCGGATTGGTATCCAGAGAGATTCGAAGCTTCTCGGCTGCCTCGGAGGGTTGCCCCACGATCAGCATCGCGATGGCTGCGCCGGCTACGAGGCAGTGGTACAGGTTTGTCTTTTTCATTTGGTCCTCCCGCTAGTTAGCTTGTTTTTCTGTCGCGTCCTCTGTTCAGGCCGCTAGTTGATAAGCGTCAGAGGCAGCTCCCTTAGCGACCGACGCTCCTCCATCATCCAAAGCGCTTCGAAAAGACGCTCCGTCTGATCCTCTCCGCAGCGTCGTTGGACGCAGTCGGTAAACTTCTCCTTCAGCTCGGCGCAGCTCAGCCTTCGCTGCCAGCTTCCCTTGGCGTGTGTGACCGGCTCGTGCTCAACGACCCGCCCGTTCGCGAGCAGCACTGTTACCTGGTCGCTCGGCGCGAACGGCATGTCGGATGCCGTCTCTTCCGTGGTCGTGATACGCACTTTGCGCATGGTCTCGACCATGTCGGGCCGTCGCACAAAGCTGTCGGTGAGTTCGCCGAGCCCGACGCGACCACTGACCAGCGCGGACGCCATCGCGAACTCCATGCTGAACTTGGCTTCCAAGCCGGTCTTCGGCTGGTGGTTGCGCAGCATCAACGCCTGGGTTTTGCCTGTATGCACCCTGATTTCCTGGACCGACTCCGGCTCCAGGCTGTTCTCGCGCACGAGGTCGATCATGGCATCGATCGAACGGTGCGTGGCGTAGCAAATCGGGTAGCGCTTGATGTTGATCCCGCGCTCGGGGAGCCGCCAGAACTCGCCGCAGAGACCCCACTGCTCCCGGAAAAGTTCCGGACTTCCGGACGGAGAGTGGGCCCGCATGAAGCCGGTCTCGTGCTCCAGGACGTCGAGCGAGGCGGTGAAGCCCTGTCTTGCCAAGTGGGCGGCCATGACGCCCGCCTGGGCCGCGCGTCCGGCGTGCAGCGACTTCGTCATCGTCCCGAAGTTCGCCACGAGCCCGGAGGCCAGGGAGGCCGAGATCGCGATCGCCTGCGCTGTCGCCTGTGTGTCCAGGCCGTTCAACCTGGCGCAGGCTGCGGCTGCGGAAAGTGCTCCCCACGTGGCGGTGGGATGAAAACCGCGTTCGTGCAGGTGCCCGGGTTCCAGGCTTTCCAGCAGCGCCCAGAGTTCGTAGCCTGCGACATAGGCTGCGATCGCATCCTCGCCGCTCGAACCCAGTGCCCAGCCTTCGGCGAGGATGGCGGGGGTCATAACGGCGCTGGTATGACCGTCCATGGCCACGTCGTCGTAGTCGAGAACGTGGGCGGACACGCCGTTCACCAGCGCGGCGTCCGTCGGCGAGAGGTTGCGGCCGCTCGGAATCTCCGGCGCCCCATCATTGGCGGTCGAAGTTGGAGCCAATGTGCGCACGAGCCTTGCCGGCTCCTCGTCCGCTCCGGCGATCATGACGCCGATACAGTCGAGCATACCGATCCGCGCCGCCTCGCGGCAGTCGGCGGGAAGGGTGGCCGGCGAAAGGTTTGAAACGAAGGCGGCCAGGCCGAGGGTCAGGGAACTCATGGCTGGCTCCTTAGTACGACCGAGGCAGACCGAGCACGTGCTGCCCGACATAGGCCAGCACGAGGTTGGTCGAGATCGGAGCGATCTGGTAGAGACGAACCTCTCGCCACTTGCGCTCGATATCGTACTCTCGCGCGAAGGCGAATCCGCCATGCGTCTGCATGGCCGCCTCGGCGGCGTGCCACGTCGCCTCCGACGCCAGCAGCTTGGCGATGTTGGCATCGGCGCCGCAGTCGCGGCCCGCAGCGAAGAGAGCCGCCGCTCGCCGGCACATCATGTCGGCGGCCTCCAGTTCGGCATAGGCGCGGGCTAACGGGAACTGGACGCCCTGGTTCGACCCGATGGGCTTACCGAAGACCTGTCGCTCGCGAGCGTAGGCAACCCCCTTGTTCAGTAGCCACCGCCCGTCGCCCACACACTCGGACGCGACGAGGATTCTCTCAGCGTTCATCCCGTCGAGGATGTAGCGGAAACCTTTGCCCTCCTCGCCAATGAGATTGGCCGCGGGAACCTCGAGATTGTCGAAGAACACTTCGGTGGTGTTGTGATTAATCATCGCGTCGATCGGCTTGATCTCGATGCCTTTTCCCTGTGACGCCCTGAGATCGACAAGGAAGACGGAGAGACCTTCGGTGCGCTTCTTTACCTGGTCGAGCGGCGTCGTCCGGGCGAGCAGCAGCATCAGGTCGGAATGGAGCGCGCGCGAGGTCCAGACCTTCTGGCCGTTGACGACATACACGTCGCCACGACGTTCCGCCCGCGTCTTCAGCTTCGTGGTGTCGGAACCCGTTGTCGGCTCGGTGACACCGAAGGCCTGGAGGCGCAGTTCGCCTGAAGCGATCTTGGGCAGGTAGGCCTGCTTCTGCTCCTCGCTGCCATGCCGCAGCAACGTGCCCATAATGTACATCTGGGCATGCGCGGGACTGGCGGTACAGCCGCTGGCGTTTATCTCCTCAAGGATGACGGCGGCGGCGCGCAACGGCAGCCCGGAGCCGCCATACGCCTCCGGTATGAGCGCGCCGAGGAAGCCTGCCTCGGTGAGTGCTGACACGAACTCGGTCGGATACCCGCTACGCTCGTCCAATGCCCGCCAGTATGAGGAAGGGAAGCCCGCGCAGATCTTCCGCACGGCGTCGCGCAACTCGGGAAAGTCTTCCCCAAGGGCGAGTGACACCTGGTCGTCCATCAGGCGGCCTCCGAGAAGGTCTGTCGGAATGTCTTGGGCAGGCCGGCGCGCGCGATCGTGCCGAAGAACCGCTCCTCCGGCAGCCACGTCTCGACCTTCCGCCGAAGCGTGACCAGGGCATCTATGTCGATGCCGGTGTCGAAGCCCAGTTCTTCGAGGAGATAGGCCGTGTCCTCGGTGTCGATGTTGCCGGTCGCGCCCGGCGCGAAGGGGCAGCCGCCAAGGCCACCCAGGGAGGCGTCGAAGCGGCGGATGCCGCATTCCAAGGCCGCCGTCACATTGGCGAGGCCGAGGCCGCGGGTGTCGTGAAAGTGCAAGCCGACCGTTCGGTCTCCGACCACCTCAAGAACCGCTTTCACGATGCGCTTCACCTGGGCGGGGTTGCCATATCCTACGGTGTCGGCCAGCAGGATCTCGTCCGCGCCGCGCTCGGCCAGCTCGGCGGCGATGGCGACCACGCGTTTCTCCGAAACCGGGCCGGAAATCGTGCATCCGAAGGCGGTGGCGATGCCGGCGGCGAGACGGACGCGGCCGGGAGCGCGCTCGTTGCGCAAATCAATGATCCGGCCGAAGTCCGCGATCGACTCGTCCGTCGTCCGCCGGACATTGGCGAGGTTGTGCTCCTCGCTCGCCGACAGGACATAATTGAGCTTCGGGACGCCAAGTTCGATGCCGCGCTCAGCCCCCTTGAGGTTAGGTATCAGCGCGGTGGCGGTAAAGCCGCTCATTTGGAGCGCGGCGCTTGCCACCTCCTTCGCGTCGGCGAACTGCGGCACCACCTTCGGCGGAACGAAGGAAGTCACCTCGACCTCCCTGACGCCGGCCGCCGCTACATCGCGGCACCATTCGAGCTTCCGCTCGGTGGACAGCACGGTCTTGGCCATCTGGATCCCGTCGCGGAGCCCGACCTCGTGGACGTAAGCTTTCTCGCGCATGCTTTCCTCCTCAGCGCCCCTTGAACTCGGGCTTGCGACGCTCGTTGAACGCCAGGACACCCTCGCGGCGGTCCTCGGTCGGGACCATCCGGTTGTAGGCCTCGATCTCGAAGGCCAGCCCGTCTCGCAGGGACATCTGCAAACCCCGATGGATCGACTGCTTGGCTTGCCGCACCGAGATCGGGGCATTTCCAGCGATCTTGCGGGCAACGGCGAGTACCTCCTCGTGAAGCGCTTCGGGCGGCACCACCTTGTTGATCAAGCCCCACTCCCGGGCCTCATCGGCCGAGAACGGCTCCCCGGTCAGCACGATCTCCTTGCCCCGCCGCTCGCCGACCGCGCGCGGCAGCGTCTGCGTGCCGCCGGCGCCCGGCATGATGCCAAGGGTGACCTCGGTCAGAGCGAAGCGGGCGCTGGAGCTGGCGTAGGCGAAGTCGCAGGCGCCGGCGATCTCGCAGCCGCCCCCATAGGCGGCTCCGTTGACCGCCGCGATCACCGGCAGAGGGCAGTCGATCAAGGCCCGCAGCATCTTCTCGAAAATCGCGTGCTGAGCGGCCCAGGCCTCGTCCGTCATCTCGCGGCGCTCCTTGAGGTCGCCGCCCGCGCAGAAAGCCTTCTCGCCTTGCGCCGTCAAAACTATGCACCGCACGTCGCCGGTCTCGAGCTGGAAGCGCTCGAAAACGCGCGTGAGATCGAGCCCCATCTGCGTGTTCATCGCGTTCGAGGCCGCCGGCCGGTTCAGCACGACCATCAGGACGTATCGGTCGACCCGCCGGAGTTCCAGGGTCTCAAATTCAGCCGGCAAGCTTGACGGAGCGGGTGCTCCGGAGGACTCGCTCATTATCTTCTCCCAATTGAGGCGCAGTTCCCTTCGAGCGCGGGCGGCGGCCGTCGAAGGCGAGGGGGGTTCCCATGAGTGGCAGGCTATCGCCCTCCGCCGGGCGGATCACGTCCAATGCGCGCACCTGGGGGTGATCGAACACTTGATCCACTGTGTAGAGCGGCGCATTCGGAACGCCGGCCGCGTCGAGTGCGGCTGACAACTTCTCGTCGCGCCATTTCGCCACCTTCTCAGCGACGAGGCCGACGATGGCGTCGCGATTGTTGACTCTTGCCTCGTTTGTCCGGAAGCGCTCGTCGCGCGCCGCGTCCTCCAGACCCAGCACATCGCATAGGCGGCGGAAGAGATTGTCGTTTCCGGCGGCGATCATCATCCAACCGTCCATCGTTTGGAACGCCTGGTAGGGCACGATCTCCGCCACGCCCGAGCCATGCGGCGAGCGGACCTCTCCATTCGCCGCATAACCCGCCAGCGGGATCGTCATCCAGGCTAGGCCCGTCTCGAAGAGAGAAGTCGAGACAGTCGCGCCGCGATTCTCCTTTCCGCGCGCGATCAGGCTCGACAGGAGACCGATCACGGTCCACATGCCCGAGCCCATGTCGACCAGAGAGACGCCTACCCGGACCGGCTGATCGTCGCCGTTTCCGGTGATGCTCATGATCCCGGTGCACGCCTGGACGAGCGGGTCGTAGCCCGGCTTGCCCGACAGCGGGCCGTTGGCGCCGAAGGCGCCGATGTCGCACCAGATGAGCGATGGCTTCGCCGCCTGCAGTGTAGGCCCATCGAGCCCGAACCGTGAAAGCACGCCCGGGCGCAAGTTCTGGATGACGGCATCTGCCTCCTCCAGAATGAGCTGCCGAAGCCTTTCCAGATCCTCATCATTGGAAAAGTCTACGGATACTCCTTCTTTTCCACGGTTCAAACTGTGGAAAGACGTGGAAGTGTCATTCCAGAAGGGCGGTCCCCACCCGCGGGCATAGTCTCCGCCGAGAGGGTTCTCCACCTTGATTACACGTGCCCCGAGGTCGGCGAGAATCAACCCGGCGTAGGGCGCCGCCACGCTATGGCCAAACTCTATGATGGTGATGCCTTCGAGGGCCCGCTCGACCGCCATGCTTGGTCCTTTTCATTGTCCGACACAGGCTAGTATGCCAGATTGCGACCCGTCAAGAAAACGTTTCCACAAACTGCGAGGGGATACGTGATGCCGCTGGAGATCTGCTGGAAGAGCGAACTGCTTCCTGTCGCTCAACGGTTCGCCGACCGCGAGGCCGTGCATGATGCCAGCGGATCGGCGAGCTATCGTGAGATCTTCGACCGCGCCGCAGGGGCAGCCGAGGGGCTGCGGCGGCTGGGCATCGGACCTGGCGATGTGGCCGCGACCTTCTTTCGCAACTCGCGACGGGCGGTGGAGGCCGCCTATGGAGTCCTCCTGTCGGGAGGCTGCGACGTATCGATCAACGCGCATCTGGCGCCCGACGACGTGCGCTACTGCCTCAACGTCTCCAAAGCGCGAATCGTGCTCACAGACCGTAGAGGGGCGGGGGAGTTGAATGACCTCCAGATTCCGGTCGTAATGATCGAGGACCTCGGCGCCTTGCCGCTAGCTTTGCTGGCTCCGGTTCCCGTCGAGCCGAACGCCTGGGCGCGGATGGTCTTTACCTCAGGAACGACCGGACGGCCGAAAGGCATCATTCACACCCATGTTGGCCGCTGGACCAGCAACCTTCTGCTTCGAGCCTCTCTGCCGACGCCACCGAAAGAGCGCAACGTCCTGATGCTGACGCCGTTCTCGCACGGCTCCTCGCTACTCACCTTCGCCTTTCTTGACGGCGGGGGCAGCGTCACGCTCCTCGACGGCCTGGAGGTCGGCGAGGTGACGCGTCGGCTTGAAAGCGGGCGGTGCGACCAGTTCTTCGCATCACCGACGATCCTCGCCAAGCTGTTGCCCATGCTCAAGGGCCGGCGCCTGGAACGGGTGCGCATGATTTACTGCGGAACGGCGTCGCTCGCGCCGGAACTCTACGAAAAGGTCCGCGCGGTTTTTGGTCCGATCGTGCGCGTCACCTACGGCAAGACGGAGGTCTTCAACCCGATCACCGTCCTGTCACCGGACGAGACCGACCGCTTCTACACTGAGGGCCCGAGCGAGATGACCTGCGTCGGGTGGCCCGCGAGTGGAGTGGAGATTCGAATCGGCAACGGCGCCTCCGGCTCAGAGGACGAAGAAGCACGAGGCAGGGAACCCGGACCGATTCTGCTGCGCACCCGGCATATGCTGGCCGGGATCGTCAGCGAGAGCGGCTTCCAACCGCATAGCTCTGCGGACTTCCATCGTACCGGCGATATCGGCTACCTCGACGATTTGGGTCGGCTTCACCTTTGCGGGCGCGAAGCGGACGTGATGAAAACAGGCGGTTACAAGATCGCCCCTGAGGAGGTGGAGGCCAAGCTGCGGCCTTCGCTGGCTGCCGGCGAACTCGTGGTGTTCGGATGCCCTTCCGCATACTGGGGGGAAATTATAACACTCGCGGTCGAAGGCGCCGATGCCGGGTGGAGGGAGAATATGGAAGATATTTTATCCACTATGACACCCTTTAAGCGGCCGCGACTCTTCCTTGAGCTTGAGGAACTGCCTCGCAACGCCATGGGCAAGGTCTCGCGCGCCGCCGTTCGAGAGGAGGTCCTGCGGCGCTTCCGGGTCGAGGATGGCGCAAGGCCGAGGTTGGTGCCCCTTCAAAATCAGGGAGCCGCCGACGGAACCAAGTCCTTTGGGTCGATGAGTTCACAGCCGGAGGAAGCGCCTTTGCCAGTTGCTCCCCTCCCACCGGAGAGCCCGGCCGGAGAGAGCCGATAAGGGAGCCGGCAGAGCAGCCTTTCGACCCGGCGGCACATGGATGGGTGCCCGTCGAGGACAAAGGCTTGATCGGCTGGGTCGGCACGTTCTGGCAGTGTGCTGTCAATCGGCTTGGAATGTCGGTAGTGCCTCGGTTCGAAATCGAGGAGCCTTGACGATGGCTCTGGCTGGTAGTGTCTCGGTTTGAAATCTGAAATTTGGGCCGCCCCTTCTCGCGCCGGCCGCTCGCATCCTATATGTTTAGCGGAAAGCATAGTAAGAGGTGGCTCGGTTTGTCTGAACAGGCTCGACGGCTTGATAAGTGGATCGTCTGCCGGGTTTTATGCCGCTGCGAGAAGCGGTTGATTGAAGTAGGCGTGGTCCGGGGTTTTCCGGCCCAGGCTCGAATGTCGGCGTCGTCCGTTGTAAAAGTCGAGGTACCGGCCGATCGATGTCCGGGCGTGGCTGACGGTCTCATAGGCCCGAAGATAGACCTCCTCGTATTTGATGGATTTCCAGAGCCGTTCGACGAAGACGTTGTCGCGCCAGGCGCCCTTGCCGTCCATGCTGATCTTGATGTCGCTGGCGAGCAGGACCTTGGTGAAGTCGATGCTGGTGAACTGCGATCCCTGGTCGGTGTTGAAGATCTCCGGCGGTCCGAAGCGAGCCAGCGCCTCCTCCACGGCCTCAATGCAAAAGTCAGCATGCAGCGTGATCGACAGGCGCCAGGTCAGGACGCGACGGCTGAACCAGTCGACGACTGCGGCGAGATAGACGAAGCCCCGGGCCATGGGGATGTAAGTGATGTCCATCGCCCAGACCTGATTGGGTCGCGTCACCGGCAGCTTTCGCAGGAGATAAGGGTAGATCTTGTGGCCGGGCGCTGGCTTCGAGGTGTTCGGCTTTCGGTAGATCGCCTCGATGCCCATTCGCTTCATCAGCCTCGCGACGTGAAGACGGCCGACGATGATCCCTTCACCGGCGAGGAGATCGCGGAGCATACGGCTTCCGGCGAATGGATACTCCAGGGGCAGTTCGTCGATCCGGCGCATCAGCGTGAGGTCATTGTCGCAGACACCTCGCGGTTCGTAATAAACGGCGCCGCGGCTGATGCCGAGTTCGCGAGCATGGGCGGCGGTCGGCAGATCATGAGACCGGTCGATCATCGCTTTGCGCTCGCCAACAGTCCGGCCTTGTCGAGCGCAGTTTCTAAAAAATCGTTGGCCAGCGTCAGCTCTCCGATCTTCGCGTGAAGCGTCTTCACGTCCACCGCAGGCGTGGCCGCAGACGAACGCGCCGGTCCGAAAACCTCGCGCGCTCCTTCTAGAAGCTGCGAGCGCCATTGCGTAATCTGGTTCGGATGCACGTCGAATTGCTGCGCCAACTCGGCCACGGTCTTCTCACCGCGCATGGCCGCGAGCGCGACCTTGGCCTTGAAGGCAGGGCTGTGGTTCCGCCTGGGTCTCTTGCTCATCGTCTCTCCTGATCTCGGCCATCCTGGCCGCCTTCAGGCAGACAATTCACTCAGCACCCTGTCCAATTTTCCGGAGCCACCTCTATATGAACGGTCACTTCAGATTCATCGTGGCGACCGTCTCGAAAGCTCGATTGAGGGGCCAAGTGGCCTGATGCAGACTGGTGCCTCGGATGAACGGTTATGCACCTGATCAAGCGTAGGTCAGTTACGTTGACGAACGACGTCATACATTCACGCGGATTGGGCGGTCTAATGCCCCATTCGGCGGCGACTTCACCGACGAGCGGTTATCAGAGTGTCACCGCCGCGCCGTCGGCCCGCGGATCGCTCGCCCCTTCCATGACGCCGGAGGGATGCCGGACCAGCGCCCCGGCATGGCCGGCCGCATCGCAGAACGGCTCGATCATTTCGACGACATGGCCGCTTGCGGTCAGCTTCGCGACGAGGTCGGGCGCGAAACGGTCCTCCAGCTTGAGCGATGTCGTGGCGTCGCCCCAGGTGCGGCCGAGCAGCCAGCGCGGCGCGGTGATAGCCGCCTGCAGGCCTTGGCCGAACATCGCGGAGCGCGTGAAGATCGCCGCCTGGGTCTGCGGCTGACCTTCGCCGCCCATCGTGCCATAGGCCATGACACGGCCGTCCTTGAGCTGGGCGAGCGCCGGGTTGAGCGTGTGGAACGGTCGCCGGAACGGCCCGAGCTGATTGGGGCCTGGGGTCAAGGAAAAGCCCGCGCCGCGGTTCTGGAAGAAGACGCCGGTGTCGGGGCAGGTCAGGCCCGAGCCGAATTCCCAGTAGACGCTCTGGATGAAGCTGACGACGGTGCCGTCGCGGTCGGCGGCGCCCATCCAGATCGTATCGCCGGGTTTGGGCTCGTGCGGCCAGGCCAGCGCCCTCTGCCGGTCGATCTTGGCATGAAGCCCATCGATCGTGGCGTCGGACAGCCAGTCGGCGGCCGGCGGGTCCATGAAATCCGGGTCGCCGAGCCCCGCATTGCGCATGATGAATGCCTGCTTCGTCGCCTCGATCAGCCCGTGCAGATGGTCAAATCCTTCCGCCTGCGCCACCTTCAACCGGTCGAACAGGGCGAGGATCATCAGCGACGACACGCCTTGCGTCGGCGGCGGCATGTTGAAAGCCGTGCCGACCGACAATTCGACCGACAGGGGCGTGACGATATCGGCGTGGAAACGCTCCAAATCCGGCAGCCGCAACGGTGATCCGGAGGCTTCCAGGAATGCCGCGTGCGTCTTGGCGATACTGCCGCGATAATAGGCATCCAGCCCTTCCCGGGCGAGGGTCTCGAAGGTGTTCGCCAGCGCCGGCTGTTTTAGGACATCGTTTTCGCGCGGCGGCGTGCCGTTTGGCATGAAGACGCCGGCGAAACCGGGAACGTCCTTCAGCCCGTCCATCTTGGCTTCGGTATAGGCGGCCTGACTGCGGGTCACGACCATGCCGTCGCGGGCATGGGCGATGGCGTCGGCCAGAAGGTCGCCAAGGCCCAGCCGCCGGCCGCCGTCCACCAACTCCAGCGCTTTGGCCCAGCCCGCTATCGTCCCCGGCACCGTCAGCGCGGCGTGGGCGCCGCGCGTCGGCATCTCGCTGTGGCCGTGATCCGCGTACCAGTCCGGCGTGGCCAGTTCCGCCGCGCGGCCGCAGGCCGAGATGCCAACGGGCGGCTTGCCGGGTTTCTGGATGATCCAGAAGCCGTCGCCACCGATCGAGTTCATGTGCGGGTAAACGACCGCAATGGTTGCGGCGGCGGCCACCATCGCCTCGATCGCGGTGCCGCCCTTGGCAAGGATGTCGCGGCCGGCGAGGGCGGCCGCCGCGTGGGGTGCGGTGACGCAGCCATTGAGGCCCTTGGCGCTGTGCAGCATGTCGTCTCACCAACCGATCGCGGCCGGCAGCCAAAGCGCCGTCGCGGGAAACAGAAATACCAGAAACAGCCCGAACAGCTGGATCGCGATGAACGGCACGACGCCGCGATAAATCTCGCCGGACTTGAGATCCGGCGGCGCGACGCCCTTCAGGAAGAACAGGGCCCAGCCGAATGGCGGCGTCAAGAACGATGTCTGGAGATTGACTGCGACGAGGATCGCGATCCAGGCGAGATCGACGCCCGAAGCCTTGAGGACCGGCAGGAACAGCGGCAGCGCGATGTAAGAGATTTCGATCCATTCCAGGAAGAACCCGAGGATGAACAGGAGCAGCATCAGGAACAGGATCTGGCCGTTGAGCCCGCCGGGGACGAAGGCGAAGGCGTCCTGCACCAGCCGCTCGCCGCCGAGCCCACGGAAGGCGAGCGAGAACACCTGCGCGAAGATCAGGATGAAGAACACCATCGCGCTGGTCTTGAAGGCGCCGCGCACGACCTTGGTCATTACGGAGAGGCTGAGCCGGCCGGAGAACAGGGCCAGAAGGATGCTGCCGACGGCACCCATCGCGGCGGCCTCCGTCGGGGCGGCGACGCCGCCGATGATCGAGCCGAGAACGAGGAAGATCAAAACCAGCGGCGGCACCACGACCTTGAGCAGCTTGCCCGCCAGTTGCTTGCCCGACACGGCCTGCCGCTCGGCCAGCGGCAGCGTAGGCACCTTGTGCGGCAGGACGATGCCCAGCCCGATCACATAGACGACGAAGAGCCCCGCCAGGATCAGTCCGGGGATCAGCGCGGCCGCGAACAGCGTGCCGACCGACTCGCCCATGATGTCGGCCAAGAGGATGAGAACGAGGCTCGGCGGGATGATCTGTCCGAGCGTGCCGGAGGCGCAGATGACACCGGCGGCGACGCCCTTGTCGTAACCGCGCGCGATCAGCGGCCGGAGCGCGATCAGCCCCATGGTGACCACGGTGGCGCCGACGACGCCCGACGCCGCGCCCATCAAGACGCCGACGAGGACGATCGCCAGCGCCATGCCGCCGCGCAGTCCACCCATCGCAAGCCCGATGACCTCAAGGAGATCCTCGGCGATCTTCGATCGCTCCAGCATGATGCCCATGAAGATGAACAAGGGCAGCGCCAGCAGGGTGTAATTGGTGATGACGCCGAAGATGCGGGCGGGCAGGAGGCCGAAGAGCAGCGAGCCGAAACCGAGATAGCCGAACACGAAGCCGCAGACGGCGAGGCAGATCGGCACCGGCAGCCCGCCGAGCAGCATCAGGAAGAACGCGCCGATCATCGTCAGCGCGAGGATTTCGTTCACTGGCATGGATCAGCTTTCGGAGGCGGGGCGGCGGGAGACGGCGAAGCCGGGGTCGAGGAGACCGGCGCCAAGCAGCAGGAGGTTCGACAGGGCTTGCAGGGCCAGAAGCAGGAACGCGAGCGGGATGCAGGCTTTCAGCACCCAGCGCAGCGGCAGGCCGCCCGGATCGGCCGAGCCCTCGCCGAGCGAATAGCTCTGCAGCACGAAGCCGATCGACAGATAAGCGACGGCGAGAGAGACGAGGAAAAGAAGCAGCGAGGCGAGTATGTCGACGAGGCGCTTGGTGCGCGGTGAAAATCCCGCATAGAGGACGTCGACCCGGACCTCCTCGCCTTGGTTCAAGGCGTAGGACATGCCGAACAGTGCTCCGACGGCCAAAAGGTGCCATTCCGATTCCTGCAGCGCCACGGAGCCATAGGAAAACAGGTATCGGGCGAAGACGTTGAAGCCGATGAGCAGCACCATGACGAGGCCGGTCCAGGCTGCCGCCTCGCCGACGACGCGGACGAGGCGATCAGCCCCGTCCGCGAAAGCAATCAGCCGCCTCATGCCTTGTAGAGCACCGGCAGCAGCGGCTCGTCCGCGGTGCCCGCCCAGTCGCCATACTGGTCCTTGAAGGCCATGTAGGCGTCATGGACCTTCCGGGTTTTCGGATCGGCGGCCGCGCCTTCCTCCAGAACCTCTTGCGTCACCTCGCGCAGTCTGGCGACGACCGCGTCCGGGAGCGGCTTGGCGATGACCTCGAAATTGTCGACGAGGTCCTTCATAGCCTCGGCGTTGGTGGCGTCGCACCAGGCGTTGCTCTCGACATTGCAGGCGAAGGCCGCCGTCTTGACAATCTCCTGGAGATCCGCCGGCAGGCTGTCCCAGGCGGCCTTGCCGATCAACAGCTCGGTGACATTGTTCGGCTCGTGCCAGCCGGTGGTGTAATAGTATTTCGCGGCCTTCTGCAGGCCGAGCCGGCGGTCCTGGTAAGGGCCGACGAACTCCGCCGCATCGATGACGCCGCGCTCGAGCGCGGGAAAGATTTCGCCGCCCGGCAGTAGCTGAACATTGACGCCAAGCTTGGCGTAGACTTTTCCGGCAAGGCCCGGGATGCGCATCTTCAGCCCGGAGAAATCCTCGAGCGTGTTGATCTCCTTGCGGAACCAGCCGGTCATCTGCACGCCGGTATTGCCCATCGGAAAGGCGATCATGCCGAGCGGCTCGTAAAGCTCGTGCCACAGGTCGATGCCGCCGCCGTGGTAGAGCCAGGCATTGGTACCCTTGACATCCATGCCGAAGGGAACGGTGGTGAAATACTGCGCGGCCGGCAATTTTCCCGCCCAGAAATAGGCGTTCGCGGCATTCATCTGGACGATCCCGTTCTGCACGGCGTCGAAGCCTTCGAGCGCCGGGATCAACTCGCCAGCGGCAAAATGTTGGATCGTCAGCCGTCCGTCCGACATCGCTGCGACCTTCTTGCAGAAATCGGTCGGGCTTCCCGGTCCTTCCACGTAGTAAGGCGAGCCAGGGCCGTAAGCGTTGGTCATCTTCCAGCTGAAGGTCTCTTGTGCCCGGGCGAGGCTCGGGGCAGCGAGTGTACCGGCCGTCGCCGCAAGCGCGGTCCCTGCCAGGAAGTCACGTCTTTTCATGAGAACTCCATTTGCTTCGGTGTCGAGGTCGCGCGGCCAAACCAGTGGGCGCTCGGTTCACCAAAGCAGGAGTCGTGCCATTCGCCGCGACCCCCATCCAGCGCGGGGCTTAAGGGTGGCGAACGAAGAGAGCGGAGGGAGGAGGTGGCTTCTTCGCCTATTAAACATGCAGATTCAGTAATGCTGTCTGCGTAATCAGGCGGCAGTCCGGGCTCGGTTCGGTTGAGCGCCTGGGCCGGCGACTTCTCATCGATGCTGAGCACTACGACGTGCGCGGGTGGCGCGACATAGAGACCGACAACGTCGTTGGAGCTTCTCGGCGAAGGCCGGGTCGTTGGAGAGCTTGAGCGCGCGCCAGCGATGCGGCGCGAGACCGTAGGTCTTCCAGATATTCTGCGCCGTCGAGACGGCGAGCCCGACCGCCTTGGCCATCGCCCGCGCCGTCCAGTGGATCGCCTCGGGCGGCGGCGGCTTCAGCGTCATCGCCACGATGGCCGCCGCCCGCTCGTCGGCCACCGACGCCTTGCCGGGCGGGCAGGTTTGTTGCGGAGCAGGCCGGCGACGCCCTGCTCCATGAACTGCGCCTGCCAGCGCCAAACCGTCGTCTTCGACGTGCCCGTGGCAGCCATAGTGGCGTTCGTGCCAACGCCGTCCGCACTGAGCAGCACGACCCGGGCGCGCCAGACATGTTTCTGCAACGTGTTCCGATCGCTGACGAAGGCTTCGAGCCGCTGACGGTCAGCCTCGACATGGGTGATGGATATTCCCGTGCGTATGCCCAGACTGGCACGCGCAAACGACAACGGGAATCCCCAACAGGACTCCATCCGTCTCGGTTAATCCACGAGGACCACGAGGCCTGATCGCGTATCTCGGCCGGCGTGGAGATCGCCCGTCGACTGCGTGCGGTCTTCAGGCGGTTTCTTTCGCTTGGGCGTCCGCGATGATTGCCTTGATCTCGCTGCGGCAGGAGCCGCAATTGGTGCCGGCCTTCAGCGCTTCGCCCACCGCCTCGACCGTCATAGCCTTGCCGGAGGCAACGGCATTGGCGATGTCGTTGACGCCGACCGAAAAGCATGCGCAGACGATGGCACCGCAGTCGGGACGGTCTGCCCCGCCGCGACCGGCTAGCAGTAGCGACCGGTCGCGTGGCGGGTGGTCTGCCGCTGACAGCTGGCCGGCTGCCCAGACCCGGGAGACGGCCACCGGCCCGCGAGACATCCACAACGCGCCGATGAGAGTGGGGCCGTCGAAGGCGGCGAAGCGAAAGGCGCCGTTCGCCTCGTCCTGATAGGCAAGAAGGTCGGCATTGCCGGCCACTCCCAGCAATCCGGCGGCCAGCGTGCCCGCGTCTTTCGGCATCGCGAAACCAGCGACCTCCAGGCGCCAGCCGCTCTCGGCCCGGGCGAGGGCGACATAGTCGAGGTCACTCGTGTCGGGGCGTGAGCGCGTTACGGCAAAGCCGTACCAGGAGGCGTCGAAGCGTTCGACGCGAACGCGCGTCGATTTCAATCCCGGCTGACCCGAAACGGGATCGACGGCTGGCGCGACGACCGCGTCGATCCGGCCATTGGACGAGTTTTCGCCGGTCCAGTGCATCGGGACGAAGACCGAGCCGCGCCGTTGCCGATCGGTGATGCGGGCGCGGACCGTCGCCGTCCCCTGCGGCGAACGGATGGTCACGAGTGCGGCCTCGCGCAATCCCAGTGCTGCCGCGTCGGCCGGATGGATCTCGGCGACTGGTTCGGCGATATGGCCAGACAGGCGCGCCGACACGCCCGTGCGAGTCATCGTGTGCCAGTGATCACGCACCCGGCCGGTATTGAGGATGAAGCGGCCCGGCCGCTCCGCCGCGCCGGTCGTCGTGGCGGGCTCGACCGGCACGAAGCGTGCGCGGCCATCCGGATGATAGAAGCCGCCGTCGGCGAAAAAACGTTCGCGTGCGGCTCCCTTGGCTGGCCGCGGCCAACGCACTGGCTGAAGCGCGTCATAGCCGGGCTGGCCGAGGCCGGCGAGTCCGCCGATATCGAAGTCGCGGGTGCCCTCGTTCCGGTAGGCCGACAGTCGGGCATGCTCATCGAAGATGTCGGCTGCGCTCGCATAGGCGAACGCTTCGCCATATCCCATCCGCTGGGCGATTTCGGCAATGATTTTCCAGTCGGGCAGCGCCTCGCCCGGCGCCGGCAGGAAGGAGCGCTGGCGTGAGATGCGGCGTTCGGAATTGGTGACCGTGCCGTCCTTTTCGCCCCACGCGGTTGCGGGTAAAGCCACATGGGCGTGGCGCAGCGTGTCGGTCTTCGCGACGACGTCGGAAACGACGACGAAGGGGCAGGCGACGAGCGCCCGTTTCACCACGTCGGCGTCGGGCATGGAGACGACCGGGTTGGTGCCCATGATCCAGATCGCCTTGATGCGGCCGTCGGCGACCGCGCGGAACATCTCGACGGCCTTGAGGCCAGCCCGGTCGGGCATGCGAGGCGCCTTCCAGAAGGTCCGCACCAACGCGCGGTGTTCGGGATTTTCGAGCTCCATATGGGCGGCGAGCATGTTGGCCATGCCGCCGACTTCGCGGCCACCCATGGCGTTCGGTTGGCCGGTCACCGAAAACGGCCCCATCCCCGGCCGGCCGATGCGGCCCGTCGCCAAATGGCAGTTGATGATGGCGTTGACCTTGTCGGTGCCGCTGAGTGACTGGTTGACGCCCTGGCTATAGACGGTGACGACCTTCTCGGTCTTGGCGAACAGCTCGTAGAACGCCGTGATGGCGCGTGGATCGAGGCCGGTCATTTCCGCCACGCGTGCCACCCGCATCGAACGCGTGGTCCGCAGCGTCTCGACGAAACCCTCGCTGTGCCGCGCGACGTAATCGCAATTGATCGCGCCGGCTTCGGCGAGAGCAGGCAGCAATCCGGCGAACAGCGCCGTGTCACCATCCGCCGCGATCGGCAGATGCAAGTCCGCAAGGTCCGCCGTCGCCGTGCGGCGCGGGTCGATCAGAACCACCTTCATGGTGGGCCGCGCCGCCTTCGCCGCCGCGAGCCGCTGATAGAGCACCGGGTGACACCAGGCGAGGTTTGAGCCGACCAGCACGACGAGGTCCGCCAGTTCCAGATCCTCATAGGTGCCCGGGACGGTGTCCGAGCCGAAGGCGCGGCGATGACCGGCCACCGAGGAGGCCATGCAGAGACGCGAGTTGGTGTCGATATTGGCCGAGCCGATGAAGCCTTTCATCAGCTTGTTGGCGAGGTAGTAGTCCTCGGTGAGGAGTTGGCCGGAGACGTAGAAGGCGACCGAGTCCGGCCCGTATTCGGCGATCGTCCTGGCGAATGTGCTTGCGACCTTGTCGAGCGCCGCGTCAAAGGTGACACGTGCCCTGTCGATGCTCGGGAACAGGAGACGCTCGTCGAGCCCAAGCGTTTCGCCGAGCGCCGAACCTTTCGAGCACAACCGGCCGAAATTGGCGGGATGCTCCGGGTCTCCGGCAATCGCGACGCTACCGTCGGAACGCGGCGTCGCCAACACGCCGCAACCGACGCCGCAATAGGGGCATGTGGTCCGCACGGTCTTGGTGGTCGGAGCGGCATCCATCGTCGTTGCCCTATTCGGCCGCGTCGGCGAAAGCGGCCGCAATCGGGCTGAGCGACAATTCAAGGACCTTGGTGAGCGGTTCGATCCGGACCGCGAAGGTCCGCACCTTGCCGTCGTCCGGTCCCCGCATCTCGCCGTCCTTGAGCGAAATGACGGCGTTGTGGAGCGGACAGGTGACCGAGGCATCGTGGACGATGCCCTGGCTGAGCGGCCCGCCCTTGTGTGGGCAGCGGTCCTCGGTGGCGAAAACCTGGTCGTCGGCGGTCCTGAAGACGGCGATCCGTCCGACTGGCGTCAACACGCAGCGCGCGCCGCGCCGGGGGATGTCGTTGATCGTGCCGATCGCAAAAAAGGTCTCTCCGTTCATTCAGCAGCCTCCAGCATCGTGAGGTCGGCCATCGGCTTGAACTCATGCGTCGCCACGTCACCGCGCGCCCGCTCGGCCCAGGGATCTGTCTGGCTGAATGTCTGGCTGTGGACGAAGCGGTCGAAATAATGCCGGCGCTTATTGGGATCGTCGACGATCGCCGCCTGGATAGAGTCCATGCCGACACGCCGCAGCCACTTGTAGATGCGTTCGAGATAATGACCCTGTTCGCGATAAAGCTGGGTCAGCGCCACGATCGTCTCCAGCGCTTCGTCCTCGGTCTTGACCTGGCACAAAACCTCCGTGCCCTTGATGTCGAGGCCGGCGGCGCCCGCGAAGTGAATTTCGTAGCCCGCATCCGTGCAGATGACGCCGACATCCTTGCAGGTCGCCTCGGCGCAATTCCTGGGACAGCCCGAAACCGCCATCTTGACCTTGGCGGGGGTCCATGAGCCCCACATGAACTTTTCGATGCGAACCCCGAGGCCGGTCGAATCCTGCGTGCCGAAGCGACACCAGTCGGTGCCGACGCAGGTCTTCACGGTCCGAAGCCCCTTGGCGTAGGCCGCGCCCGAGACCATGCCGGCGGCGTTGAGGTCGCCCCAGACGGCAGGAAGATCCTCCTTCTTGACGCCGAGGAGGTCGATGCGCTGGCCGCCGGTGCATTTGACCGTCGGAATCTGAAACTTGTCGGCGACGTCGGCGATCGCTCGCAATTCCTTTGCCGAGGTGATGCCGCCCCACATGCGCGGCACCACCGAATAGGTGCCGTCCTTCTGGATATTGGCGTGCACCCGCTCGTTGATGAAGCGCGACTGCTTGTCGTCGACATATTCGCCCGGCCAGTCGGCGAGGAGATAGTAGTTCAGCGCCGGGCGACATTTGGCGCAGCCGCAGGAGGTCTTCCATTCGAGTTCCTGCATGACCTGCGGGATCGACTTCAGCTCCTTGGCCACGATCAGCCGGCGGACGTCGCCGTGGCCGAGATCGGTGCAGGGGCACATCGGCTTGACGGCGGCCGGATCGAACGCGTCACCGAGCGTCAGAGCCATCAGCTGTTCGACGAGCCCGGTGCAGGACCCGCAGGAAGACGAGGCCTTGGTGTGAGCCCGGACATCGTCGAGGCTGGTCAGGCCCTTCTCGGCGATAGTGCCAGTGATCTTGCTCTTGCAGACGCCGTTGCAGCCGCAGATTTCCGCATCATCCGGCAAGGCTGCAACGGCCGCCATAGGGTCCAGGGGGGCGCCTCCCTGGAACGACTGGCCGAAGATCAGGGTCTCGCGCATGGGCGAGATGTCGGTCGCCTTCTTCTTCAGGTCGTTGAACCAGGCGCCGTCCGAGGTCTCGCCGTAGAGAACCGTGCCGATGATGCGGTTGTCCTTCAACACGAGGCGTTTGTAGATGCCCGCCGTCGCGTCGCGCAGCACGATCTCCTGCCGGTCCTCGCCGTCGGCGAAATCGCCGAGCGAATAAAGATCGATGCCTGTGACCTTGAGCTTGGTCGGGGTGTCTGCGTGGACGAAGGCGGCGGAGCGGTCGTCCGCGAGATGCGCGGCGGCGACGCGTGCCATTTCGTAGAGCGGTGCGACCAGGCCGTAGACCATGCCGTCCACTTCCGCGCATTCGCCGAGGGCCAGAATGTCGGCGTCCGAGGTTTGCATTCCGGCGTCGACGACGATGCCGCGATTGACTGCGAGGCCCGCCTCCTTGGCGAGACCGCTATTGGGCCGGATGCCGACCGCCATGACGACGAGCGTCGCCGGGATGATCGTGCCGTCGTCGAGCTCGATCCCCTCGACCTTGCCGTCTCCGATGATCTGCTTGGTATTGGCCCTGGTGATGACCTTGATCCCGCGTTCCTCGACCGCCTTCTGCAGCAGATAACCGGCGGCCGGGTCGAGCTGGCGTTCCATCAGCGTCGGCATGACATGCAGCACCGTCACCTCCATGCCGCGCGCGCTGAGCCCCGCCGCCGCTTCGAGGCCGAGCAGACCGCCGCCGATGACGACGGCCTTTGCCCGCGACTGAGCGGCGAGCAGCATCGCCTGGACGTCGTCGAGATCGCGGTAAGTGATCACGCCGGGCAGATCCTTGCCCGGGACAGGGATGATGAAGGGCACCGAGCCGGTGGCGATCACCAGTTTGTCGTAGCTTTCGGTGACGCCGTGATCGGATGTGACGGTCTTGGCGTCGCGGTCGATCGCGACGATCCGGTGCCCCTTGTAGAGCGTGATGCCATGGTCGATGTACCAGCCGTCGCCGTGGATGACGATCTCTTCGTAGGACTTCTCGCCGGAGAGCACCGGCGACAGCATGATGCGGTCGTAATTGACCCGCGGTTCGGCGTTGAAGATCGTCACTTCGTACTGATCGGGGGCCTTGTCGAAGAGATGTTCGAGCATGCGGCCGGGCGCCATGCCGTTGCCGATGACGACGAGTTTCTCTCTCATCTCGTTACTCCTTTGGGGAGAGGGCTCGGATTCCGACGCTGTGGTGAGGGGCCGTGGCTCATGCTGCTTCCTTGGCCGTGCCGCCATCCGTTCCCGCCGCCTTCGGCACCTCTTCGGGCCGCGCGCCGCCTTCGTATTCCTCGAGGAAGTCGAGCAGTTCCTGCCGGTAGCGCCAGTAGTCGGGATGTTCGAGCAGCGCCTTGCGGGTGCGCGGCCGCGGCAGGTCGACCGTCATGATCTTGCCGATCCTCGCCATCGGGCCGTTGGTCATCATCACTACCCGGTCGGCGAGCAGGATCGCCTCGTCAACGTCGTGGGTGACGCAGATCGCGGTGACCTCGGTGCGCTTCCAGACGTCCATCAAGACCTCCTGAAGCTCCCAGCGGGTCAGCGAATCCAGCATGCCGAAGGGCTCGTCGAGCAGCAGTAGTTTCGGCGACAAGGCGAAGGCGCGGGCGATGCCGACGCGCTGCTTCATGCCGTTGGACAGATCGGCCGCCTTGCGGTGCATGGCCTCGCCGAGGCCGACTCGGTGAAGGTAATGCTCGACGATGCCGCGGCGCTCGGCAGGGGTCGCGTCGGGGTAAACCCGGTCGACGCCGAGCGCGACGTTCTCGCGCGCCGTCAGCCAGGGCATCAGCGATGGCGCCTGGAAAACCACGGCGCGCTCCGGCCCGGCGCCGGCGACTTCCCGGCCGTCGAGAATGATGCCGCCGGTGGAAATGTCGTTGAGGCCGGCGGCCATGGTCAGAACCGTCGACTTGCCGCAGCCCGAATGGCCGATCAGCGACACGAACTCGCCCCGCCGCATCTTCATGTCGAAACCGTCGACGATGGTCAGCGGCTCCTTCGGCGTCGGATAGGTCTTTCTGACCTTGAAGAATTCGACGAAGCCGCGCGCGATCGGCGAATGTGCCGCCTTGCGATAGGCCGCCGGCAATTCTGGCGCGGGACCCGTATGCGGCTTCTGGGTGATCGGGACGACGTTCGGCAACAGCACCGCTTCGTCCGCTCCGCCGGAAGCGTGGCGGCCACGCGCCATGAGGTAGTTTGTGACCTCGCGGCGCAGCCGCTTGAACTCCTCGTTGCCGTTCATCGCGGTGCGGTCGCGCGGATGCGGAAGATCGACGGCGAAGGAAGGGCCAAGCTTCGCCCGCGGTCCCGGATCGAGCGGGATGATCCGGTCGGCGAGCAGGATCGCCTCGTCGACGTCGTTGGTGATCAGGATGATGGTCTTCTTTTCGATCTTGCTGATCGCCGCGAACTCGTCCTGCAGCTTCGCCCGGGTCAGCGCGTCGAGCGCCGAGAGCGGCTCGTCCAGGAGCAGGATTTCCGGACTCATCGCCAGCGCCCGCGCAACCGAAACCCGCTGGCGCATGCCGCCCGACAGTTCCGCCGGGCGCCGGTCGACGGCGTGCGTGAGGCCGACCATGTCGATGTATTTGTCGACGCGCGCCCGGCGCGGGGCCTTCGATTCCCTGGCGAATACCGTGTCGACGGCCAGGGCGACGTTGCCGCGCACGGAAAGCCAAGGCATCAGCGAGTAGGACTGGAAGACCAGGCCGCGCTCTGGCCCCGGTCCATCGACGGGCTTGCCGCGCATGCGGACCTCACCGGCGTCGGGCCGGATCAGCCCGGCGAGCAACGAGATCAGCGTCGTCTTGCCGGAGCCGGAGAACCCGACGATCGCAACGAACTCGCCCTCGCGGACCGTCAGATCGACACCGTTCAGGATTTCGGCCCGCTGCTTGCCTTCGCCGTAGACTTTCGAGACGTTGCTGAGTTCGATGATCGGGGATGTGGTCATGGCTGTTCTTTCTTGTCGCATGTCGCGGACGGAAAACCGGCTTCCACTTTTCCTGCGAATGCTCCGCTCAGCGCGTCGACGAGAAGGTGAAGGCGGTCTGCAGCGCGGCCATGATCCGATCGAGGATGAAGCCGACGATCCCGATGGTGATGACTGCGACGATGATGCGGGCGAGCGAGTCCGACGAGCCGTTCTGGAACTCGTCCCAGACGAATTTGCCGAGGCCGGGATTCTGCGCCAGCATCTCGGCGGCGATCAGCACCATCCAGCCGACACCCAGCGACAGGCGCAGGCCAGTGAAAATCAGCGGCATGGCCGAGGGCAGGACCAGCTTGGTGATGGTCTTCGACGTCGACAATTGCAGCACCTTGCCGACATTGACGAGGTCCTTGTCGATCGAGGCGACGCCGAGCGAGGTGTTGATCAGCGTCGGCCAGAGCGAGCAGAGGGTCACGGTGATCGCCGAGACCACCATGGATTTCGGCAGCGCGTCCGAGGCGTTCGCGTAAAGCGCCGAGACGATCATGGTGACGATCGGCAACCAGGCCAGCGGCGAGACCGGTTTGAAGATCTGGATCAGCGGGTTCAGCGCGCCGCTGACGGTCGAGGACAGCCCGCAGGCGATGCCGACCGGAACCGCAATGATCGTGGCGAGTAAGAAGCCGAGGAATACCGTCTTCAGGCTGGTGAAGATCTGCTCGGGATAGGTCGGCGCGCCGGTATAGGCGCGGACCTTCGCCCGGTCGGCCATGCCTTGTTCGACCAGTTTGGCGTTGCGGGCCTCTTGCCGCTCATAGAACTCCACCCGGTCCTCGCGTCCCCGCTGATGATCGGCGTAGAGCCCCTCGACCTGCTGCCAGACCTGGACCGGCCCCGGCACGGTGCCGAGCGAGGTTTGCACCTGCGGCGCCAGCGCCGCCCAGGCCGCCAGGAAAGCGAGAATGCCGATGAGCGGGACGATGAGGCCTTTCCACAGGGCCGAGAGGTTGGATCGTGGATCGTCACCCGCGGCCATTTTCATCAGCGGCACGGACCAGCCGAGACCTATGGCTGTCAGCGGACCGGCGGCGCGGCTGATCCTGACCATGTGCTTTTCCTGGCGGATAGCGCGGCGTTCGGCCGAGGACAGCTCATGCCCCATGAAATCGGATGCGGTGCTCATCGCTCGGGTCCTTCCTCGAATGCTGCGGCAAGTGTCGGATGGAAGCGCGGCGGAACGCTCCGCCGCCTCTTCGCGCGCGGATCAGTTGGAGGCGAGGCTCGCCACGTCCTCGGATCCCTTGAGACCAATTTCGAATTTCTCGAGGTATTCGTTGGGCTTGCGGCCGTCATATTCGACGCCGTCGATGAACGCTGCGGTTGCCGCCTTGTAGCCGTCGGTATCGGGGGTGTCGGAAGCTGTCAGATAGCCGTCATCGATGAGCGATTCGGCCGCCTTGCGGTAGATGTCCGGGCGGTAGACCGATGCAGCCGTTTCCGCGTACCAGCTGTCCGGCTTCTTGTCGGCGATCTGGCCCCAGCGGCGCATCTGCGTGAGATACCAGATGGCGTCCGAGTAGTAGGGATAGGTCGCGAACTTGGCGAAGAAGACGTTGAAATCGGGGGCGGGTCGCTTGTCGCCCTTCTCGTATTCGAAAGTGCCGGTCATCGAATTGGCGATGACCTCGGCGTCGGCGCCGACATATTCGGGCCGCGACAGGATCTCGACGGCTTCCTGGCGGTTGGCGCCATCGTCGGCGTCGAGCCACTGGCCGGCGCGGATCAGCGCCTTGGTCACGGCGATCGCGGTATTGGGGTTCTCGTCGACGAATTGCTTCGTCATCCCGAACACCTTTTCGGGATTGTCCTTCCAGATCTCGTAGTCGGTGATCACTGGAACGCCGATGCCCTTGAACACGGCGGCCTGGTTCCAGGGCTCGCCGACGCAATAGCCCTGGATGGTGCCGGCCTCGAGCGTCGCCGGCATCTGCGGCGGCGGCGTCACAGACAGCAGAACGTCGGCCTTGATCTGACCGGAGGTATCGGACGGCGAATAAAAGCCCGGATTGAGCCCGCCCGCCGCGAGCCAGTAGCGCAGCTCGTAATTGTGGGTCGAGACCGGGAACACCATTCCCATGTTGAACGGCTTGCCAGCGGCTCGGTATTCGTCGACGACAGGCTTCAGGGCGCTGGCGGAAATCGGATGTTGCGGCTTGCCGTCCGGACCCGACGCGATATGGGCCTTCATCTTCGCCCAGACGTCGTTAGACACGGTGATGCCGTTGCCGTTGAGGTCCATCGAGAACGGCGTCACGATATGTGCCTCGGTGCCGTAACCGATCGTCGCCGCAAGCGGCTGCCCCGCCAGCATATGGGCGCCATCGAGCTCGCCGGTGATGGTGCGATCCAGCAGAACCTTCCAGTTCGCTTGGGGCTCGATGCTGACGTAAAGCCCTTCATCCTCGAAGAAATGCTTTTCCTTGGCGATGGCGAGTGGCGCCATGTCGGTCAGCTTGATGAAACCGAATGTGAGTTCGTCCTTTTCGACCGGCAGCATGTCCGCTTGCGCCACGGTCGCCGTGAGGCCGAGAGCGACGGCGGCTGTGCCGCCAAGCAGGACACGTCTGGAGATCGTCGTCAGGTTGCTCATGGCGCAAAACTTCCCCGTTTCGCCGGTGGCGACGCCGCCCGGCAATGGTGCTGATGAAACGAAAAAAGGCTGCTCGACCCGTCGATGCCACCGCTGTCGCGGGGCATTTCAAACGAAGTCGGCAGCCTTGCCGAAAACCGCCCGCCATTGGGCGTAAATTCCATTGGCCTGTGAGGCCCCGTCGGAGAAAGCGACTGGTGATCAGCACCGCGCTTCGTCCGACAGGCCAATCTATACGGCCGCAAATTTCATGTTGCAATGCAAAGACAGCAAATTCTGCAATTTTTTTATACGAATACGTAAACTGATCAAAATATCAGCATAACGATGCGAGAGTGCGCAGCGAGCTTGCTTATTTCGACGCTGGATTCTCCCCGGAGACGTCATAGAGCCGCGTAGGCCGATCGTTCTCGCTCAGCGTCCGTTTCGATTCTCGGTTTGGCGGAAGGCGACCAAGAGCCGTGTCATACGAGGCGGGGCTGAAGACCGCCGCCGCTAGGTCATGCGCGGTCTCAGAGTCGGTGGCGTCGTCCCAGCGGACCATTTGCCGAAACAGCCATTGGCCATGGTCCGGGTTCGGGCGGTTGGCCTTCGCGCCGTGGAAGGTGACGAAGCCTTCGATGGCGCGCCGTTTTCCTGGTGCTGTCTCCAGGCGTCCTTCAAGGGCCGGCAGCAGGGCGCTCTCTGGAACATTGAGGTGTTCCTTTGCCGCGAGAAGGGCGGCGAGAGCCTCCCGGTTGGCCGAATCCTCGCACCAAGCGGCAGCGTCGTGAAGCGCGAGGATCAGTCGTGCCAGCACCTCGCCGCGTGTTTCGGCGAAATGCGCAGAGACACCGAGGACTTTTTCGGGTCCACGTCGCCAGATCTCCGCCTTGCTGGTCACGATGTGGCCGGCGCCCCGGCGGACGGCAATCGTGCTCCACGGCTCGCCGACGCAGAATCCATCGATCTGCCCCGTCGCCAGCGCGTCGGGCATCAAGGGCGGCGGTACCACGGTGATGTCGATGTCCCGGTCGGGCCCGATCCCGGACGCTGCCAACCAGTAGCGCAGATCGTAATTGTGGCTGGAATGCCGATGCACCACGGCGAAGCGAAGCGGCGGACGGGCGTCACGGCGAGCCGCCTCGACGATACGGCGCAGTGCTTGTCCCGCTGCGGCGGGACCGTCCATGACCGGGTCGGTCGTCGCCATCCTTTCCGCCACGGCATTGGAGACCGTCACCGCGTTGCCACCCAGCGCCAGGACGAACGGCGCGACCATCGGCACGGCGAGGGGGCCCAGGCCAAGGCTCGCGGCGATCGGCATCGGCGCCAGCATGTGCGCGGCGTCGAGCTGGCCGACGCCCATGCGGTCGCGAATCGTCGCCCACGAGGTTTCGCGGTTGAGGATGAGGCGGACATCCCTGGCCTCGGCGAAGCCCTTGTCCGCGGCGACGAGCAGAACGGCGCTGTCGAGAAGTGGCAGGTAACCGGCGCGGATGTCGTCCAGCCGAGGCATCAATCGTCTCCTAGCAGGCTGTGGGCGCTGACGAGGCCACGAGCGACGTCGGCGAGGCGCCGGTTCTCGTTCATCGCCGTCTTGCGCAGCAGCCGATACGCGGATTCCTCGTCGAGCTTCCTGGCGTTCATCAGGATGCCTTTGGCGCGGTCGATGATTTTGCGATCCGCGAGCTCAGTGCGCGCGTCCTGAAGTTCCCGTGTCAGCCGGTTGAAGGCGTTGAAGCGCGAGATCGCCATGTCGAGGATCGGCTTGACGCGCTCCTTCTTGAGCCCGTCGACGATGTAGGCCGATACGCCCGCGTCCACCGCCGCCGCGATCGAGGCGGTATCGGATCGATCGACGAACATGGCGATCGGCCTCTGCACCGATCGCGACACCTGAAAGAAATGCTCGAGCTGGTCCCTGTTGGGATTTTCGAGATCGAGGACGATGACGTCGGGATTCAGCGTCTCGATGCGGCGCACCAGGCCGGCCGTCTCCGTCACAACCTCGACCCGGGAGTGGCCCGCCTCGCGCAGCCCGTCCTCGATGATCGCCGCGCGCGCCCGGTTTTCATCGACCACGAGAATGGAGAGGACAGCGCTCATCTCACGAGATCGCGCAGGATGAGGGTGGCGCGGCAATACCACATCGCGTCAGCGTGTTGCCTCCAGCTTCGGAACCAGCGCCCGCGCGTCCTCGAACGATAAATTGCGAACCCCTTTGCCGTCGAAATAGACGAAGGCGAGGGTCTCGCGTCGCGACACCATCGCCGCCGGCAGCGGATCGTAGCGAAAGCTCTCGCCGCCGAGATGCGGCGCCAATGCGCCGATGTCGACGACGTTTTCCTGCGCGACCCTGAGCAGGGACAGCGTCGTGCCGTCGCCGGCTACAGCGACGAGCGGTATGCCGGTCAGCCGCAGGAAACTGGTCGGGTCCTTGACGGCGGGAAACGCGTCGGTGAACGCCTTTTCCACGAGATCGAAGTCCGGCTCGTGCGTGTGATCGTCAGCCGGACGGGCGGCGTCCGGCTCATGCGGCGTCTGCCACTGGGCCGTCGCCTCGGTGTGGTTGTGGCCACGGGGCGCCCGTGGCGGGTCGAAGGGGTGGAAGTGGTCGTGATCGTGGCCGCGATGCATGGTCGGTGCTCCCTCTCGCGATCAATAGGTGACCGGCTTGTCGATGATGCCCTTGTGCTTGCCCATGTTGCCGTGGGCAACCATCGAACCCAGCGCCTCGACGCAGACGCGGACGCCCATCAGCGCCGTGATGTCGGATGTGTCATAGGGCGGCGAGACCTCGACGACCTCCAGTCCGCAGATGCCGGGAGCGCAGACGAGACCGAGGATCTTCAGCGCCTCGCGCGGCAGGAAGCCGCCCGGCTCGGGCCAGCCGGTGCCGGGCACGAAGCCGCAATCGAGGGAATCGACGTCGAAGGAGACATAGACCGCGTCGGCATCCTTCCAGGCGAGTTCCAGGGCGATTTCGGCGGTCTTTTCGAGACCGTAGTTTTCGATGTCCTCGATGGTCAGGACATTGGTCTGACGGCGAAACGCCTCCTTGGCGCCGGGGCGCGGAACCTGCCAGCCGCCGATGCCGAGCTGCACGAGATTGACCGCCGGCACGTTCGGCAAATTAGTGGCCCAGAACCAGGGCGTCGTGTGCATGCGCTCGTCGAGATCCTTTTCCTGGATGTCGATGTGGCGGTCGAAATGAATGATGCCGATCCGCTTGGAGGTGCATTCGGCGATGCCGCGCACGCAGGGAAAGCCGATCGAGTGGTCGCCGCCGAGCATGATCGGCACCGCGCCCGACGAAAACACATGGCTGACGCCGCGCGAGATCTGATCGAAGCTCTTTTCGAGGTTGCCGGGGATGGTGAACACGTCGCCGGCGTCGCACAGCGTCATCTGTTCGCGAAGGTCGACGCCGAGCTCGTAATTGTAGGTGGTGTAGAGCGACGAAATGCGGCGGATGCCCTGCGGTCCGAAACGGGTGCCGGGCCGGTAGGTCGTGCCGCTATCGAACGGAATGCCGAGGACGGCGGCATCGTATTTGCCGACGTCGCGGACGTTCTCGACATAGGGGGCCTTGAGGAAGGTGTTGATCCCGGCGAAATGCGGCAGTTCTCCGCGCGAAAATGTCGGAATCGACTTGTCGGTGATCGAGTCGGCGCCGGGCAACCCCATGTCGAGCGCCCATTGAACCTCGCGCTTCCAACCCTCGCCGGAAAGCTTGCCCTCGGCTTCGAGCGCCTTCCAGCCGCGGGTCGACTTGGCGTCGAAATTCGGGTGGTGCGCGCGCGCGCGTTCCCATTGCGGCGAGCGCGCGCCGGCCCTTCGCGTCGGGCGGGTCGGCTGTCGGTCAAGCATCATGTGTCGTGTCCTTGTTATTCAACGCGGCGATGGCAGCGACGGTGTTCTCGTCCGTCGTCCATCCTTCCCGGGTCTTCAGGGGTAGATCGTAGGTGATGGTGGCGCCGTAGGCGGCGGGGAACTGCGGGTCGTGGCGGATCTTGTCGAAAACGATCAGCCGTGTGCCGAGATCGAACGCTTCCTGGATGTCGTGGGTGACCATGAAGACGGTCATGCCGGTCTCGGTCCACAGGTCGAGGAGCATCGCCTGCATGTCCTTGCGCGTTCCCGGATCGAGCGCGCCGAAAGGCTCGTCGAGAAGCAGGATGCGCGGTCGCTTCAAGAGCGCCTGGCCGATGGCGAGGCGCTGCTGCATTCCGCCGGAGAGCTGGGCCGGATAGCGCTCGCTTGCGTGCGCGAGGCCGATCTTGTCCATCATCCGCTCAGCCATGTCCGCGGCTTCGCGGCGACGGCGGCCGAACAGCCGGGCGAGAAAGCGCGACCCGTCGAACTCGAAGGGCAGCATGAGATTCTGGTGCACGGTGAGATGCGGGAACACCGAGTATTTCTGGAACACCACGCCCCGGCCGGGGTCGGGCTCGGGCGCGATCACCGCGCCGTCGATGCTGATCTCGCCTGACGTCGGGGTTTCCTGGCCGAGCAACAGCCGCAGGAACGTGGATTTGCCGCAGCCGGAGGCGCCGACGATGGTCACGAACGAACCTTCGTCCACACCGAGATTGACGCGCTCCAGGATCGGCGCGTCGCCATAGGTGACGGAAATCTTCCGTGCGTCGAGAAACCTCACAGGCGGTCTCCCGACAGATGCGCCCACGGAAACATCCGCCGCGATAAAAACGCCAGCGCCCGGTCGATGGCAAAGGCCAGAACGGTGATCCAGACGACGTAGGGCAGGATCACATCCATCGCGAGATAGCGGCGCACAAGAAAGATCCGGTAGCCGAGGCCGTCCGTTGCGGCGATCGCCTCGGCCGAGATGAGGAAGATCCAGGCCGGAACCAGGCCGAGCCGGATGGCGACCAGAAGCAGCGGTCCCATGCGCGGAAAGACGATCCGCGTCGCGATCTGCCAGGTGCTGGCGCCGAGCGTCTGCGCCTTGACGATCTCCTCCTGTGGGATGTCGAGCACGCCCTGCGCCAGCGCCCGCGTCATCAAAGGCGCGGTCCCGACCACGACGAGCCCGACCTTGGCCGCTTCGCCGAGGCCGAGGACGATGAACAGGATCGGCAGGATGGTGATCGGCGGGATCAGCGAGAAGGCCGAGACAAAGGGCGAAAACAGCGCGCGGGCTGTCGGGAGGATGCCGATCAGCGCGGCCAGGACGAAGGCGAGCGCCGCCGCGATGGCGATGCCGAGCCCGAGCCGTTCCAGGCTCGCCGCCGTATCCGTCCATAAGAGATAGTCGCCGGTCCGGTTGTCGGCGACCGCGGCCATCCGATACATCGCCTCGCCGATCGCCTGCAGCGACGGCAAGAGCTTGTCGGCGGGGTTGTCCGCCCGGCGAATGGCGCTGCCGGTCGCATAGGCGCCGACCGCGATCGCGAAGGGCAGGGCGCCCAGCGCGATCGCCGTCGCACGGCTTGGCTTGAGATTGATCAGCCGCATGGCGTCTCGTGCCTCGCCACGGTTCTTATAGCGCCGCGTCGGCGGCCATTTTCATCACGCTCGGGTCGTAGCGCAGCTTGATATTGTCCGCGTCGCCCGTCGTCTTGTCGCCAGGATAGGCGATTCCGACGAAATCGGCGCTCGGCGCGCCCTGGCCGAGAATCCCGTGGTCGAACAGGAATTTCGACACGAAGGTCATCGTCTTCGGCAGCTGTTCGGCTTCGGTGAAGGCGACGGCGTCCTTGGGATCGTAGAACATTGCCGTCGTGGCGAGTTGGGCCTTGTAGCCGGCGAGATCGGTGCCCGACGCCTCGGCCATCGCTTCGAGCGCGGCCTGGCCTTCAGGCGTGTCCGACTGCACCAGCGTCATCGTCTCGTACCAGGCGCCGACCAGCGCCTTGCCGAAGTCCGGATTGGCCTTGAGGGTCTCGGTGTTGACCACCATCAGATCGATGATCTCGCCGGGAATCTGCGAGGAATCGAAGACCTGGTGCGAATCCGGGGCAGCCGCGACCTCCGACAGGAGCGGGTTCCAGGTGACCACGGCGGTCACGTCCGGCGTCTGATAGGCGGCGACGAGATCGGCGTCGGAGGTATTGACGACGGTGATGTTGCGCTCGGACAGGTCGACGCTCTCCAGCGCGCGGGCGAGCAGGTAATGGGAGACGGACAGTTCGACGAGATTGACCTGCTGCCCCTGGATGGCGGCCAGTTGATCCTTGCCCTTGAGGACGATGCCGTCATTGCCGTTGGAATAGTCGCCGACGATCAGCGCCGTCGTGTCGACCCCGCCACCGGCCGGGATCGACAGGGCGTCCATGTTGGTCATGGTGCAGCCGTCGTACTGGCCGGCGGTATATTGGTTGATCGACTCGACATAGTCGTTGATCTGCACGGCCTCGATCGTCAGGCCGTAGGTGTCGGCCCATTTCTTCAGGATGCCGGAATCCTGCATGTAGCCCCAGGGCATCCAGCCGGCATAGATCGACCAGCAGACGGAGAACTCGGTCTTCTCCTGGGCGTTGGCGACGCCGCTCAAAGGGGGGGCGGAAAATGTGACGGCAAGGGCCAGTCCGGCGAGGAGGCGTCTCATGGGCATCGTCCTTCTTCGTCGCTGCGACCGCCATGCGACCGCGTTCGAAAATTGACGCGAAGAGGACCGGGAGACAGCCCGCGTCGCGCGGAACTGTGCGGCGTTCTCCCGGGATTTTGGCCCGCCGTGTCTCCCCGCAACTCACGGGGAGTGCGTCTCTCGGACCAGTCGCATCGCTCGATGCCGGAACCCTAGACGCACCGCACGAATGAGCCGAAGCAAGAGGTGTGCCACGTCGGGTATCCCCATTTCAGGTCGTTTGCTTATCTTGATCGACCGGCCCGCTGCCCACGTTGCGACCGGACGCTGCCTCGAAAAAGAGCAGACGCTGAATTTTGATGCTCCGGGTAAGATCATTCCCGGGACAGGTCGCCCTATGTCGACAAGCCCGTTGCGGTTTGACCATTTTTCCGTCGAGGAACAGAGCTCCGTGCTACCCGGCGCCTGCCTTCCGGAGATCCATGGAAGGCCTCGAGCAGGCGGTAACCGCAACAAAATGGACCAAACAAGGACCCATCGATCAAGGCGTGGGACCTGCGCCGAGGCCGATGTTCGGCTCAGCGTCCAGTGATTCCGGGAAATGCGATCAGCAGCCCGACCGCTAGCATCTGCATGGCAATAAAGGGGAGATATCCCGTGAGTACGGACAATCCTACATGCCCTGGCATCATTGAAACCAAAATGTGGGCCTACAATGATACCGTCTGGGGCAAGCTTCTCGGCGACTACAAGCCGGGCGAACTGATGGCCGAATGGGTGGAGGGAATTCCGATGGGGGGCGGGGTCGGGTGCGGACGTTGCCGGTCTCGTCGCATTCCTGGCATCGAAGGATGCCGCCTACATCACGGGGCAGACGATCAATGTCGATGGTGGGCTGATCATGTCCTAGAGGGATCGGGCCGCCTGGACGACTTAGAGGGTCTTCTCCACCAGCGCGCGCAGGTTCATCATGTCGTCGGTCATCGGTGGTCCTTTTCCGAAAAGGGTTGGCATTAACAACCAGACCCTACCGGAAAGCGCCGATGACCACCGCGCCGCCGCTCGCTCGCTCGCTACGGCGCGCTCGCGGGCAGCTTCGTTACCGCCGAGCTACACCACCTGTTGGGACACCACCGGTGGCGGATCGAAGTCGAGAATCCCATCCACTCATGCCGCCGGGAAATGAATCTTCCTCAAACCTGAACTTCGCGTCGAGCGTCGTCTTCTTATCCTTGAGTGAGAGAGGCGTTGGGCCTGATTCCGTTGCAAAATGAACTCGGTGCGCGTCCGACTCGCCGGAGCCTTTATTTATAGCATATTGGGAGGAGACTTCCCTTTGATCGCAATACTCGCACTATGAACTGAGTGTGTTCGCCTGGGTGCAGGAAGCAGGGGCGGGAGTTCTGTCGTCGGCACCAGCGGCCCAGCCGATCTTTGACCGGGTAAGCTGAATCATGGGGTCAGATCGGTCCCTCTATTGCTGGCGTGGGACTACAGCGCCACGTCATACGATAGACGGCACCCTGCCGCACCGATTGGACGGCAGCTGGCCTCAGCGCAACCAGGCAGATGCCGCCCTTATGCCTCACCGAAGGATATATGATGCCGTTTAGTCCAGCGGCGCGGGCGCCATCGGCCAGGGCGTTGCCAACGGGGTAAGCCTTCGCCTTGTCTGGATCGAGCGAAGGGTGACTAGGAAGTCGCCGGAGATCGAGGAACTCGCCAGCGAGGCTGCAGAACATTTCCGCATATTCGACGGTGGTGTTGAAGTCACCGGCGTCGGCTAGTGCGTTCGTGAGATGATAGCCGACTTCATACAGGCAGGTGGCAACGTCGAGCGCGGCGTACCAAGCACCGCGGTCGGCGCCGTTGAACCGGTTGGGTTGCTGCGGCTTGGCGTAGGCAAAGGACGCATTGATGAAGTGGGCATTGGGCACATCGTAGACGAGTTCGTTGGCGGCAAGACCCGAAATGCCGCGGTCTTGGGCGATAAGCCGGGTGCTCGTTGCTCCTTCGATCTCGGCGAGGAGTTTGAGTTCATCATCGTCATCTACGAACGGTACAAGCACGGCCGCGCGAAGGCGCGCGGTCGTCACCAATCGGACAGTTTTCGGGAACGCCTCGGTGACGACGGGCACATCGTCGATCGACAATCACAGTCCTCCACGGACTGCATCGACATATCTGCGCACCTCAAGCATCTGGGGAATGCCGCCCTTCATCATCGAGCCGATCGGGCTCATGCGGGCGAAGAGCGGACCTTTGTTATCCAGCTTGGGCCAGCGATCAGCCATACCGTCGGCGAACAACAGGTGGAGGCCCTTGTAGATTCCGACCAAGGCCGAGATGCGCGTCAACTGATCCTGGTTCAGGGACTTGTCTTTTTCCTGCTGCTTCAATCGCTCCCAAGTGCTTGTCGATACGTCGAGCAGCGCTGCGGCCTGCTGGCCCGTGAGTTCCCACTGCTCGACGAGACGCTTGTAGGCCTTGAGCGCCACCTTCGACAGCCTGGCGCGATCAGCTTCGGCAGAAAAGTCTTGCCGTTCGGATAGGATGGGAAGTGTGCGGTCAGCCACTAGCATTGGAGTTCTCCATCACTTGACAGTGAATCTATACATCAGATGATGGTCGGATGTCCATAATGCAAGATTCGAGGCGGGGAGGCACCCCAAATAGGGAACTATGCGTCGCGATGGCGCCCGGCCGTCGACTCTTCGTCGACGATCCTCTGGAGGACAGCACGGTCCATTTCGGTAACACGAGAGCGCCTTGCGATCTCCGAAGCGACCTTGGCCCAATGCCAAAAGGCGGCACGGTCGCCTTGGGTCCGGCTGCGCGCAGCGCGGCGTTGTGCGGCATAATATGCGCGCGGTTCGTCGTCGTCGATCAGCCTGCGCGCATCGGCTTGCCAATGTCGCCTGACGGCTCGCCGGTGTTCGAGCCATCGGAAAAACGCACTGATCATTGTGACCTCGCACCCGCTTTCGGCGCGAGCATAGCGGGTTAGGCGGCCTCGTTGCACGATTTCCGCGCGAGGACCTTTCTGAGATAGGCGTCCCACTTCTTCATCGCGGCACGCTTCTGAGGCATGTAGTTCCAGCGGTCGTAACTCTTCGAACTGACATCCTGTAAGGCATGGTTCTGCAGGCGATCGCGCATTTCCTTGGAGATTCCGGCTTTGCCCGTGAGGGTCTTGAATGTTCTGCGCAGGTCGCGGTTGGTCGCGTAGGGTATTACCCCGCGATCCCGTTGCCGCCAGACGAAACTGTAGAGCGACCCGTGGCCGACCGGCCTTGATGAATCATTCGCCGATGGGAAATACCAGCCGTATTCGTTCGGGGTGATGGATTCGATCAGTTCGATTGCCAACGACGGAACCGGTACAGCGTGCGGCTGATCATTTTTTGTCTTCGACCAGTCGATTATCTTTTCGGCCGCATCCCATTGATCGACATGCAGACGCGCGATTTCCTCAACACGCTGGCCGGTCAGCATGATGAGCTGGATGGCGCGCGGATACGACGGATGCACCGGGACGTCGGGGCAGTCGAGCCACCAATAAAGGCGTGCGAACTCGTCCTCGTCCAACCAGCGTGTACCGCGAACCTTTGGCTCAGTTGGGATTGCGGATGCGGGATTGAACGGAATGTGGAAACGGCGCGGCGATTTGGTTCGATAGTCATGTTCGGATTTCATGCCCCAACTGTAGGCCGCGCGGACGTAGCTTCGGACATGATCGGCCATGGCGCGGGCGCCGCGCTCGTAGATGGGTCGAATAACCTCGACGATTTCTTCCGGCTCAATTTCGCGGGCCAGGCGATGGCGCCCGAGCGTGTTCGCGATCTTGTTGAGACCCTTTTCTGTTTCCTTCCAGGAGGGCTTGCCCGCAGCCTTGAGGGCAGCGACATAGCCTGCGAACAGATCTGCGACGGTTCCAGGTCGAGTATCCACCGCGATCTTGATGCTGCGACCCTTCTGGATGATCTTTGCGAAATCGCGCTCAAATATCTCGCGCGCGTTGGCGAGAGACATCGCCGGGTAGGCACCGATCTTCTTTTTGACCCGCTTTTTGTCGCGCCATTGCTGCACCATCCAGTCGGCCGTCACGCGGGTCGGCATTGGCTTTAGGATCATGATAAGACGGCCGGTGCCGTGTCCGTCGCCATCAACGAGTGTTTCTTGCTTGGCGCTTTGTTCGACACGCTTGATTGCGGAGCGGATTTCTCCATCGGCGATAGTCGGCATCCTGCTCTCCCCTTGAGTTGAGAAGTGGGATTTGCCGACGGGTGATAAGTGGGTTTGTTCCCACCGAAAAATGGGTGTCGGCAACTGGGGTCGGTAGGGGGGATGACCCCCCGAAAAACACCCCGAATTTGCCACACTAGCCGCGATTACGACAAGTAAAAAAATATAGGTGAATCAGTTGGATAGAGCGTGATCCTGCGTGATCGAAATAGGCCGTTTTGTATGATTGTGGACGAGGATGATCGCGGTCGCCGACAATTCGAGCGCGCGTTTGACCACCTCGCGCGGATAGACCGGCGTATGGTCGACGGTGCCGGTGCCCTGCACCTCGTCTGCGATCAGGGCGTTCTTCCGGTCGAGGAACAGGATGCGGAACTGTTCCCGCGTCTCGTAGGCCATTGCCGCCTTGCAATAGTCGAGAACCGCTGCCCAGGACGACAGCACCTCGCGGCTTTTCACCGCCGAGCGCATCGCCCGCTGGTTGACCGCCGCGACGATGGCGATATCGAGCGCCACGGCGTCCTTGACCCCTGGCGCCTCCATCAGCCGGCGCGGCGGTGCGTTGAGCACCTCCGCCAGCGAACCGAATCGGGCGATCAGGGCCTTGGCGATCGGCTTGACGTCGCGGCGGGGGATGGTGCGAAAGAGGATCAGCTCCAGCAGTTCGTAATCGGCCAGCGCCGCGGCGCCGGCGTCGCTGAAGCGCTCGCGCAGACGATCGCGGTGGCCGTCATGGTGCTTGGCCGCAGGCCTTGAGTGGCCGGCGCCTGCCGGCGTTCGCGGTGAAGGAGCCTCGCCGAGGCCGGGATAGTCCGGTTCGTCGTCGGAGCCGGAATGCGTCATCGCCGGGCGGCTATTCCGCCGCGCCGGCTAAGGGCTCGACCGTCAGCCCCGGCGTGTCGAGCCCGGCGGGCGACAGGGTGAACACCTCGCAACCGGTCTCGGTGACGCCGACCGTGTGTTCGTACTGGGCCGACAGCGAGCGGTCGCGGGTGACGGCGGTCCAGCCATCGGACAGGATCTTCACGTGCGGCCGGCCGATATTGATCATCGGCTCGATGGTAAAGACCATGCCGGGGCGCATTTCCGGTCCTTCGCCCCGCCGGCCGTAGTGCAGGATATTCGGCGCGTCGTGGAACAGCTTGCCGACGCCATGACCGCAGAAATCGCGTACGACCGAACAGCGCTCGGATTCCGCGTAGGTCTGGATCGCCTCGCCGATATCCCCGGTATGGCCACCCGGACGCACGGCCTCGATGCCGAGCAGCAGCGAACGATAGGTGATGTCGCACAACCGCTCGGCGGCGCGTTTGATGCGGCCGACCGGGTACATGCGCGAGGAATCGCCGTGGTACCCATCGTGAATGAAGGTCACGTCGATATTGACGATGTCGCCTTCCTTCAGCGGCTTGTCGTTCGGTATGCCGTGGCAGACCACATGATTGATCGAGGTGCAGACGCTCTTGCCGTAGCCGCGATAGTTCAGCGTCGCCGGATACGCATCATTGGCCAGCGCGAAGTCCACCACGTATCGGTCGATCGCCTCGGTGGTGACGCCCGGCTCAACGATGGCGGCGAGGCCGTCGAGACAGCGCGCGGTGAGCTGGCAGGCCCGCCGCATCCCCTCGAACGCCGGGGCGTCGTACAGACGGATCGCGCCGGTGTTGCGGGTCGGGTTCGGTTCGGCTTCGAGATAAGTGGTCATGGTCGGGGCGCGGTATCGACGATCGGAAGGGCGGTCACGGGACGGATGGCTGTCAAGCTGATGTCGCATCGAACGGCATGGGCTTCAACCCCTCGTGCGCGCGCGAGGGCGAATGCGGCGGCGTAGGCCGGGTCCAGATCGGCCGCGAAAGCCACGTGGTCGCAGTCCGCCCGTTGCACCACGTAGAGCATGATCGCCCGCTCGCCGGCGGCAACGCGGTCCCCGAGTTCGACGAGATGCTTGGCGCCGCGGGTGGTCACGCAGTCGGGAAATTCGGCAAGGCCGGGTTCGCGCATCAGATGGACATTCTTGACCTCGACATAGACCGGCTGTCCCTCAGGGTCCGTATAGAGGAGGTCGACGCGCGAATTGCGGCCGTATTTGACTTCGCGCCGCGCCGCTCCGAATGCCGCCAGCGGCGGCACGAGACCCGACGCGACGGCTTCCTCCGCGAGACGGTTTGGCAGGGCTGTATTGATGCCGACGAGGGTTCCGTCCGCCTCGACGATCTCCAGCGTCAGGGGAAGCTTGCGGGCGGGATTGACCGAGCGCGATAGCCAGACCCGCGATCCTTCCGCCTTGAGCCCCAGCATCGCGCCGGGGTTCGGGCAGTGGACGGTGACCGGGTCGCTCTCGCCGTCGATCAAGACGTCCGCGAGAAAGCGCTTGTAGCGGCGCAGAAGGCGGGCCGGCATGAGCGGGGAGGGGAAGGCGACCATGCGCCCGCCGATAGCGGCGACGGGACACTCCCGTCAATGCATGGGTCCGCGGCCGCCTCGGGCCGCGGACTTTCGTGACCGTCTCCAGCGTCGCTCCGAAAAACGACGATCGGCTGTCGGAGCGAGCGACTGCGTGCTCCCGACGACCGGCGTCGCCGCTCAGCGCACCGCCGTCGGGTTGATGACGGCCTGCACGCCGCCGGTGAATTTCGATTGGCCGAGGACGAACATGAACTCCCATGCCTCATCCGCGACGAGTTCGGTGGTGTCCATGTTCTCCAGAATGAAGACACCGTTGCGCGGGATCAGGATCTGATGCACCTCGAAGATGCCGACGCCTTCCTCGAAGGGCACGGCTTCGAGCCCCCAGCTGTCGGCTCCGACGGCGACAACGTTCTTTGTGACGAGATACTCGGCGCCGTCCTTGCCCAAGCCCGGCTCGCCCTTGATGTAGCGCGCGTCGTCATTGCCCACGAGCGAAAGCCAGCCGGTGTGGAAGAGAACGACGTCGCCCTCGCGAATTTCGACACCCTGTTTTTCGGCCTGCGCCTCGATCTCATCGCGATTGAAGGCCGTGCCGGCTTCGAGCACGTCCATGCCGAAGTGATCCGTCATATCGAGAACGATGCCCCGGGTGACGATATTCGGGATCGTCTCCACACCAAGCTTGGTCAGCCCGTCGGCCTGAACGAAGTCGCTGTTTTTGTTGCAATTGTAGTAGACATTGTCGATGCCAATATGGCCGAGGCCGTCGATCTGCGAGCCGGTCCCGACATAGCCCATGTAGATGTCGTCATTGTAGTTGGTCTTGGTCGGGCCAAGACCGATACCGCCGACCTGACCCGGCTGGTTGATCACCAGCGCCCAGGAGCGGGAGCCGAATGCCGGGGTCTTGGAATTGGTCTCCGCGCCGAGGGAATAGACCTTACCGGTCTTCACCAGCTTGGCGGCCTCAAGGGCCATCTCAGAGGTCAGCAGATTGGCCGCCCCGATCTCGTCGTCAGGTCCCCATTTGGATTGGCACCATTCGTCCGGCTGGGTCGCGGCCTGCGCTTCCGGCTGGGCGGATGTCTGGTTGTCCTGTTGTGCCTTAGCGGGCGCCGACAAGACTCCCGCTGCCAGCATGGCCGCAAGACCGGTTTTCGCGAATTTGTTCATGACGTCCTCCCCTTATTGATTGTCGGTATCCGCTGTTGTTCCCGTTTTATCGGCGGGCGCGCCATAAACTCTTCCGCCCCGGCTGTCAGCCGACCGTCCTCCGCCAAGGCGATCGGACCTGAAACTCCGACATCCGTTCGGCCCACGCGCCTGTGCTAAATCCTGACCTTCACGTAGGAGCCGGGGGCATCCTCGATCGGTTTCAGCTTGCGGCCGCCGGGCTTGCGCGCCTTGACGCGATTGCCAGACTTTTCCGCGATCCATTCCTGCCAGTGCGGCCACCAGGAACCAGCTGTTTCGTTCGCCGCGAGCAGCCAGTCCTCGTAGGCCGCGACCTTCTTCGGCGTCGGACCCGTCCAGTACTGATATTTCTTCTTGGCGGGCGGATTAATGACGCCGGCGATATGGCCGGAGCCGGACAGGACGTAGGTGACATCCGAACCAAAGGCGCGACTGCCGACGAAGACGCTACGGGCCGGCGCGATGTGGTCCTCCTTGGTGGCCAGATTGTAGATCGGCACGTCGACCGTCGACAGGTCGAGGCGTTTGCCGTCGATTTCCATCGTGCCGCGCGACAGCCGGTTTTCCAGATAGCAATTGCGCAGATAAAATAGATGGTTCGCCTTCGGCATGCGGGTGGAATCGGCGTTCCAGTAGAGCAGGTCGAACGGCATCGGCTCCTTGCCGCGAAGATAGTTGTTGACGAAATACGGCCAGATCAGATCGCCGGACCGCAGCAGATTGAACGCCGTGGCCATCTGCGAGCCCTCGAGATAGCCCTTCTTGCCCATCGTGCGTTCCAGCGTCTGCAACTGGGCCTCGTCGACAAAGACCTTCAGGTCACCGGCGTGGGTGAAATCGACCTGAGTGGTCAGGAATGTCGCGCTGGCGATGCGCTCGTCGCCGCTGGCTTTCAGAAAGGCGAGGGTGGCGGCGAGCAGCGTGCCGCCGACGCAATAGCCGATCGTGTTGACCTCGCCGACGCCGGTGGCGGCCTCGGCCGTGTCGATGCCGAAGACGATGCCCTCCTCGATGTAATCGCTCCAGCCCTTCTCCGCCTGCTTGTCGTCCGGGTTGACCCAGGAAATGACGAAGACCGTGTGGCCCTGTTCGACCAGCCATTTGATGAAGGATTTTTCAGGGTTGAGATCAAGGATATAGAACTTGTTGATCCAGGGCGGCACGATGAGAAGCGGCCGCTTGAACACCGTCTCGGTCTGCGGCGCATATTGAATGATCTGACAGACGTCGTTCTGCGCCACCACCTTGCCCGGGGTCAGCGCCATGTCGCGGCCGACCTCGAACGAGGTGTCGTCGGACTGCCGCAGCCGCAGATTGCCGCCGCCTGCCACCATGTCCTCCGCGAACATCTTCATGCCGCGCACGAGGTTTTCCCCGTTCGAGGCGACCGTCTCGCGATAGAGCTCGGGATTGGTGGCAATGAAATTGGATGGAGACAGCGCGTTCGACACCTGCTTCATGTAGAAAGCGGCCTTGTGGCGCGTGTGCGGGTCCAGGCCTTCGGTCTTGTCGACCAGATCCTCGGCCCATTGCGCGGTCAGGAGATAGGCCTGCTTGACGAAGTCGAAGAACAGATTGCTGTTCCATTCCGTGTCGGCGAAGCGTTTGTCGCCGGGCTGCGGCTCGACCGGGCTCAACGCCGTCTCGCCGGACATGCGGCGGATCGAGTTGTTCCAGACGTCCATGTAGCCGGTGAACAGGCTGGTCTGCGCCTCGACCGCGCGACTGGGATCAGTCAGCCAATAGTCGGAGATTTTCGAAAGGGTCTGGACCATTTCGTCCATGGAGACGGGACCGGCGTCGACTTCTCCCTTCTCGCGCGGCTCCACCCAGGCTGCAGCCGCCTTGCCCAACTGCTCCAGCACCCGCGCCATGTTCAGGGCAAAGGCTTGCGGGTCCTTCACCACGTATTCCTCGCCGGTGCCGGACTTGTCGATGCCGCCGAGCTCTGCCGATCGCTTGGTTGTCATCGTGCTTTCCTCCTGTCGAGGCTGCCGTTTTCTCCGTCCGGGCCTCGCTACACTGCGTCGCGCAGGTGCATTGTGACCGCACCTTCGTCCATCAACAATCGATCGGCGGTGTTTTGTAAATGCCGTTCCCGTAGGATATGACACAGTGCGCCGTTTCAAGAAGGCCTGATACCGACCTGCGATGATTACGCTTTCAGTTCTTCGGCCGCTTGCGGTCATTGCGGTGCTTTTGCCGGCAGCCGCATGCCAGTCGATCTTCCCGGACGAGGAGGATCCATCGCTGGCCGCCCTGCGGGCGCAGGCGGCGGCTCCGATCGCCTCCTCGCAGCAGGTCGACAAGGACGGCTATCCGCTTTTCGGCGCCTATCCCGCCACGGCGGCACCGCAACTGACCGACGCGGAGGTTCGGGCGCAGCAAGCGCGTCTCAATACGCAAGCCAGCCAGCGCGCGTCCGCCGCGACGTCGAGCAGCTATCCCTCCGAGATCGCGCGGCTGGAAGGCGTTCGACGCAAGCAGGCGGCCGACGTCGACGCGGCGCTGGCCACCAAACCGACACCGAATGCTCGAACGACACTGAGTCCCGAAGAGGTGTTGCGACAGATCGAGGCGGGGCAGTAGACCCCGCGTCGTTCGCCGCTCCCTTCCTTTAACCAGCGCCACGCCGCGGAACGAAAACCATGGAAGAATTTCACAAAGTTCGCCGACTCCCACCCTACGTGTTCGAGGAGGTCAACCGGCTCAAGGCGGCGGCGCGCGCCAATGGCGCCGACATCATCGATCTCGGCATGGGCAACCCCGACCTCGCGACGCCGAAATTCATCGTCGACAAGCTGTGCGAGGTCATTCGCGATCCGCGTACGCACCGCTATTCGGCGTCCAAAGGCATCGTTGGCCTGCGCAAGGCGCAGGCAAGCTATTATGCCCGCCGCTTCGGCGTGAAGCTCGACCCGAATACCCAAGTGGTCGCCACCTTGGGATCGAAGGAAGGCTTCGCCAATATGGCGCAGGCCATCACCGCGCCGGGCGACGTGGTGTTGTGCCCCAATCCGACCTATCCGATTCACGCTTTCGGCTTCATCATGTCCGGTGGAACGATTCGGGCAATTCCGGCCAAGCCGGACGCGGATTTCATGGTCGCCATCGACCGCGCGGTCCGTCATTCGATCCCGAAACCGATCGCGATCATCCTGAATTACCCGGCCAATCCCACTGCCTTCCAGGCCGACCTCGACTTCTACCGCGAGGTCGTCGCCTTCGCCCGCAAGCACGAGATCATCGTCCTGTCCGATCTCGCTTATGCGGAGATCTATTTCGATGACTTGCCGCCGCCGTCCATTCTCCAGGTGGAGGGGGCCATCGACGTCGCGGTCGAATTCACCTCGATGTCGAAGACCTTTTCGATGCCCGGATGGCGCATGGGCTTTGCCGTCGGCAACGAGCGCTTGCTGGCCGCATTGGCTCGGGTCAAATCCTATCTCGATTACGGCGCCTTCACCCCGATCCAGGTGGCCGCGACCGCGGCCCTGAATGCCGGCGAAGAGGCCACGCGGGAGGTGCGCGAGATCTATAACCGGCGCCGCGACGTGCTCGTCGAATCGTTCACGCGGGCCGGCTGGCCGGTTCCCGCGCCGTCGTCGACGATGTTCGCCTGGGCACCGCTGCCGGCGGCGTATCGCGACCTCGGGTCGCTCGAATTCTCCAAGCTTTTGATCGAAAAGGCCGACGTTGCTGTCGCGCCCGGCATCGGCTTTGGCGAACACGGCGACGAGCATGTGCGCATCGCCTTGGTGGAAAACGAGCACCGCATTCGTCAGGCGGCGCGCAACATCCGCCGCTTCCTTGCCAGCGGCGACGAAGCCGGGCAGAAGGTCGTTTCCCTCGGCGCCAATTTGTGAACGGCGGCGCTTCGAGCATCGGATGATAATATGAACGTGTTCTGCCAGAGAGATTTCGGGACAAGGTCGAGGGGGGCGGCGCGGGTCGTAGCGGCGCTACGGCCAAGACGAACCCCGATGGAATTGGCCCGAAACCTCCTGGCCCTTCGGGATTCCGGTCGCCGGGTGCCCACTTTGTCGGCCGGCTCGACCGTAGCGCCGCTACGCTCGTCGCCGTCCTCCGCGTGGATCACCTCGGCGAACCGAGAAACAGAACAGCGTCCATATTATCATCCGATGCTCTAAACGACGCGAACAGTCACAAGGTGCTCATGAAAAGCCCATTGCGGCTCGGCCTTGCCGGGCTAGGAACGGTCGGCGCGAGCCTCGCGCGGCTCATCGAGACCAAGTCGGAAACCTTGGCCAACCGGGTCGGCCGGCCGATCGAAATGGCCGGCGTCTCGGCGCGCGATCGATCCAAGGATCGTGGTTTCGACACATCGCAACTCGCCTGGTTCGATGATCCTGTCGCATTGGCGAAAAACGGCGACATCGACGTTTTCGTCGAATTGATAGGCGGAGACACGGGCCCCGCATTGGAGGCGGTGACGGCCGCGCTTGGGCGCGGCTTGCCGGTTGTCACCGCCAACAAGGCCTTGCTGGCGCATCATGGCGTGGCGCTCGCCACGCTGGCGGCGCGAAACGATACCGAGATCCTGTTCGAGGCGGCCGTCGCGGGCGGCATCCCGATCATCAAGACGATGCGCGAGGCGCTGTCGGGCAACGACGTCAGCCGCGTCTACGGCATTCTCAACGGCACCTGCAATTACATGCTGACCCGTATGGAGAACGAGGGCATGTCGTTCGACGACTGCCTGAAGGACGCCCAGCGGCTCGGCTATGCGGAGGCCGACCCGACCTTCGATATCGGCGGATTCGACGCCGCCCACAAACTGGCGATCCTCACCTCGCTCGCCTTCGGTTGCGAAATCGATCTCGACAGCGTGTTCATCGAGGGTATTTCGTCGGTCACCAATGACGACATCGAAGCGGCAGCGGAGCTTGGCTACCGCATCAAGCTTCTGGCCGTGGCGCAATTGACCGAGACGGGGATCGAGCAGCGGGTGCATCCGACGATGATCCCGGCGCATTCGGCGCTCGCCCAGGTGGACGGCGTGACCAACGCCGTCGCCGTCGACAGCGATCTCCTTGGTTCGATCCTGCTCGCCGGCCCCGGCGCCGGCGGCGATGCGACGGCCTCGGCGGTGCTCTCCGACATCATGGACGTCGCCGGTGGCGTGTTGCCGCCGACCCTCGGGCTGCCTCCGGCAAAGCTCGTTCCCTACAAGCGGGCGCGGATGCGCGCTCACGAGGGCGGCTATTACATTCGCTTGTCGGTCTATGACCGGGTCGGCGCCTTCGCCTCGATCGCCCGGCGCATGGCCGAGAACGAAATCTCGCTTGAATCGATCGTCCAGCGGCGGCGCGAGGACTCTGGCGACACGACGACCGCGCCGGTCATTCTCGTCACCCACGAAACCACGGAAGCAGCCGTTCGCAAGGCGCTGGAGCTCGTCTCCAAGGACGGGCATCTCAAGGATGAGCCGAAGATGATCCGAATCGAGGCGCTGGACTGACAAGGGCGGCTCTGCCCGGCGACGGCGCGCTCCGCGCCCGGCCGAGCGACATTGCGTTTTCATCGTTGCCGGGCATATCAGGCTTGTAATCCGACGCGGGATCGAATCGTGTGGGGTTGGCCATTAAGGGAGCGGACATGACCGACAGCAGCAGCGGCGGCGAAACGCTGGATCGGGTTCTTACTCTCGAAATCGCCCGTGTAACCGAAATGGCGGCCGTCGCCGCGGCGAATCTGCGCGGACGCGGCGATGAAAAGGCCGCGGATCAGGCGGCGGTCGACGCCATGCGTAGCGAACTGAACGGGCTCGCCATCGATGGGCTCATCGTCATCGGGGAAGGCGAACGCGACGAGGCGCCGATGCTGTTCATCGGCGAGGAGGTCGGCACCAAAGACGGGCCGAAGGTCGATATCGCCCTCGATCCGCTCGAGGGCACGACGGTATGTGCCAAGAACCTGCCGAACTCGCTGGCGGTGATCGCCATCGCGGTGCGCGGCAGCCTCCTGAACGCCCCCGACGTCTATATGGAGAAGATCGCGATCGGCCCGGGTTATGCCGATGGCATTGTCGATCTGTCCCGTTCACCGGAGGAAAACCTGCAGGCCCTGGCGAAGGCCAAGGGCGTCGCGGTCTCGGAAATCACCGCCTGCATCCTCGATCGCCCGCGGCATGCGGCGCTGATCGAAGCGGTGCGCGAGGTGGGCGCGGCGATCCGGTTGATCGGCGACGGCGACGTGGCCGGCGTGATCCATACGACGGATCCGGAGGAGACCGGCATCGACATCTATATGGGCATTGGCGGCGCGCCAGAGGGCGTGCTGGCGGCGGCGGCCCTGCGGTGCACCGGTGGCCAGATGCAGGGGCGACTGCAGCTCAACACGAACGAGAAACGCGCGCGGGCCGAGAAGATGGGCATCGCCGATCCGTACCGGGTCTACAGCGCCGAGGAGATGGCCGCCGGCGACGTCATCTTCGCGGCGACCGGAGTGACCGACGGCAACCTTCTCGACGGTGTTCGCTTCTACCGGGACCGGATCACCACGCACACGCTGGTGATGCGGTCGCACTCGCGCACCATTCGCGAAGTGCGGGCACAGCATCACGGCCGATCGAAATTCGGCCTCTGAGCAAAAGCCGCCGGGCGGGTTGCACGTCCGGCCCCGCTTCGCCAGAACAAGCTCCATGGCCACATCTGCCCGCACCTTCCTTGCCGTAGACCGCTCGATCGGTGGTCGCCGTTGGCTGAACGCCCTCGACGAACGCGCCGAGGCTTCGGCGCTGAAGATGGCCCAGACTCTGGCGCTGCCCGATATCGTCTGCCGCGTCCTCGCAGCGCGCGGAGTGGCCGAGGCCGACGCCACCGCCTTTCTCGATCCGCGCATCCGCGACCTGATGCCCGATCCGTCCACCATGACGGACATGGAGTCCGCCGCAGCGCGCCTCGCCGATGCCGTGGAGGGGCAGGAGGCGGTCGCGATATTCGGCGACTACGACGTCGACGGTGCCGCGTCGTCGTCGCTCTTGTGGCGCTATCTGAAGCATTTCGGTATTGACGCGACGATCCGCATCCCGGACCGGATCACCGAGGGTTACGGTCCGAATCCCGCCGCGATGCGGGAACTGGCGTCCGCAGGCGCGACGCTGATCGTTACCGTCGATTGCGGCACCGGCAGTTTCGAGGCGATAAAAGCTGCCCGGCAGGCTGGTGTCGACGTGGTCGTCCTCGACCACCACCAGACCGGCCCCGAGCTTCCCGACGCGGTGCTCGTCAACCCGAACCGTCAGGACGATTTGTCGGGACTTGGGCATCTCGCCGCCGCTGGCGTGGTTTTCATGACGCTGGTAGCGGTTTCGCGGGAATTGCGCCGTCGCGGACGGGCACAGGCGAGTCTGCCGGACGTCTTCGGCCTGCTCGACCTCGTGGCGCTCGCCACCGTCTGCGACGTGGTGCCGCTGGTCGGCCTCAACCGCGCTTTCGTCGTGCAGGGACTGCGGGTCATGCACGGCCAGCACAATCTCGGTCTCGCCGCGCTGGCGCGGGTCGCCCGCCTGTCGGGGCCGGTCGAATGCCATCACCTCGGCTTTCTTCTGGGCCCCCGGATCAATGCCGGTGGGCGGATCGGGGATGCGTCGCTCGGCAGCCGCCTGCTTTGCCTCGATGATGCCGGCGAGGCGGACGATCTCGCTGCGCATCTGAGCGTGTTGAACGAAGAGCGGCAGGCGATGGAGCACGTCATGCTCGAACAGGCCGAAGCCGAGGTCATGGCGGAAATGGGCGGCGGGGAGGGGCCGTCGATTCTGGTTGCCGGATCGCGGGAATGGCACCCCGGGATCGTCGGATTGCTCGCGGCGCGGCTGAAGGAGCGCCATCGCCGGCCGGCTTTCGCCATCGCTTTCGACGGCTCGGGGCGGGGAACCGGGTCGGGTCGCTCGATCGGCGGCTTCGATCTCGGCCGGCTGGTGCGTGAGGCGGTGTCGGCTGGCCTGCTTGAAAAAGGTGGCGGGCACGCGATGGCCGCGGGTATCACCGTTCAAAAGGATCGGCTCGGTGATTTTCGAGCGTTCCTCGAGGCCGGCGCAGCGAACGCGGTCGCAGCATTACGAGAAGGGGAATCCCTGAAGATCGATGGCGCTGTCAGCGCCGCAGGGCTGACCCCGGATCTCTACGCCACCATCGAGCGGGCCGGGCCTTATGGATCGGGACACGCCGCGCCGATCTTCGCGCTCGCCCGGCACCGAATCGCGTCGTCCTCGATCGTCGGCAAGGGGCACGTCCGGGCGACGCTGCGCGGCGCGGACGGAGCCACCGTCCAGGCCATCGCCTTCAAGGCTGCCGAAACCGATGTGGGGCATCGGCTTCTGGCGGCGAGGGATCGGCCTATTCATGCGGCCGGCACCTTGTCGCTCGATCGCTTCCGGGGCCGCGAGGACGTTCGCTTTCGGCTGATTGACCTCGCCGAAGCGTTCGACTGATCGGGGGCTATGGGGAAGGGGGCATGGCTGGTGGAACTTGTCGAGGCGCAGGCCGAGCGTCGCGAGGTGCCTCGATACGATCAACAATGCCGATCATTTCCGAGCACATTACCGAGAGCGCACGCGTCATAGCTCCTGTCCAAACCGGCCGAAACGCTTGACCGCCAAGGGCGGCAATGCTCGGCGCCTGCCCGCAAGGTCGAAGACGTCGCGGAACGGGGCGCGCCGAAAACGACTGCAAAGAGCGTGTTTCAGTGCTACAGGACATAGAGGCCATGAATCATGACCGAGGATTTACTCCATCATCTGGAGCACCATCTCCGGTGCGCCGTTGTTTGTGCGCGTCGAGAACCGGGAACCTAAACGTCGATGAAAACCAATAACCTACCGTCCAAGACGGGTGCTCGCGAGCTCGTCTGGCCGAAAGTCCTGTCCAACTACCGCAAGCCGCGAAGAAGCCGTAGTGCGATCGAGCTCGCGATCACGCTGGTCCCGTTTGCTCTGCTCTGGGCGCTGGCGTTCGTCGCTGTATCCTACGGGATCTGGTGGGGACTGCTCCTGATCATCCCGGCGGCCGGTTTCTTGCTGCGGCTTTTCATCATCCAGCATGATTGCGGCCACGGATCGTTCTTCGCCAATCGCCATTTCGACAACTGGACCGGCCGCGTGATCGGCGTCCTGACTCTGACGCCCTACGACTATTGGCGGCGCATGCATGCCAAGCACCACGCCTCGACCGGCAATCTCGACGAACGCGGCGTTGGCGATATCATGACGCTGACGGTGGCGGAATATAAGGCTTTGTCGCGTTGGGGCCGGCTGCGCTATCGGCTTTACCGCCACCCGATCGTGATGTTCGGCATCGGGCCGATCTGGTTGTTTCTGTTCGAGCAACGATTGCCTATCGGGATGATGCGCGCGGGGGCCGAGCCCTGGATTTCGACGATGGCGACCAATCTGAGCGTCGTCTTATTGGCGACCGCCATGATTTGGCTCGGCGGTGTCGGGCCGTTCTTCTTCGTCCATCTGCCGATCGTCATCCTGGCGGCCTCGATCGGCGTCTGGCTCTTTTACGTGCAGCACCAATTCGAGGAAACGCATTGGTCGCAGGGCTCCGATTGGGAGTTCCAGGAGGCGGCGCTACATGGTTCGTCGCATTATGATTTGCCGGGCGTGCTGCGGTGGTTCACCGGCAATATCGGCATCCATCACGTGCACCATCTTGCCAGCCGCGTGCCCTATTATCGGCTTCCAGAAATCCTGAGGGATCATCCGGAGTTGAGCGAGATCGGCCGGATCACCCTGCGCGATAGCCTGCGCAGCGTGCCACTCGTCCTGTGGGATGAAACCAGCCGCCGGCTGGTCTCGTTTCGAAAGGCCAAGGCGCTGGCGTGATGCCGGCCGGGGCAAAGGAGAGCCGGCGCCGGACTTTCGTTCGCCTTTGGCGTGACGCTCGCGTCGTGACGAGAGGCTACGAAGCCTGAAGGATGGCCGTTAGATCCGTAAGATCGCGGCGGTCGTAGGTCGGCGCGTAGCGTGGATCGAGGACGGCATCGTCGGCCCGGTTCGACCAATAACACTCCAGACCGGCCGCCGCCGCGCCGAGAGCGTCGGTCCGGCTGCCGGCGACGTGCAGCGTCTCGGTGGGTGACAGGCCGAGCCGCTGCTGTGGCAGGCGATAGACGGCCGGATGCGGCTTGTAGCGGCCGGCATGCTCGGACGAGAAGACGTGATCGAATGGGTTGCCAATGCGGCCGGCCACGGCCTTGAGCATGGCCTCGTCCCCGTTGGACAGAATGGCCGTCTGATATCCGCGATCCTTGACCGCTCGCACGACGGATTCGGCTTCAGGCCACGGGTCTATTTCATCCCACGCCGCGACCAGTTCGTCGCGGATGTCGGGCGAGGCCTCCAGGCGGTAGAGGCGGGCGGCGTAGTCGAAGGACTGCCGCGTCGCGTCGCGAAACGGGACACGCTCGCCGTCGAGCGAGTTGCTGAGCTGCAGCCGCTCCATCTGCTTGTCCCGCCAGAGGGCGAAAAACGCCCGCGCGTCCGTCTCCGGCAGAGACAGGCTGGACGCGACGCGCGGCGCGATGCTGCCGGCAATGTCGAACAGCGCGCTGTAAACGTCGAAGGTAATCAGCTTTTTCACGCCGGTCTCCAGTCAGGCATACGGTTGCCGGCGCGCATCGAGCCGCGGGCAGGACGATGTCGAAGGGTGCGCGGCGATCATCATTTGCTGGCGCCCTTGTCGGTGGCGCCGATCGTCGCCTCGTCGAAGGTCGACAGAAACCTGAGCTTGGCCTTTTGGACATGGCGAAAGAAGGTCTCCTGCGCCCGGTCCGCGTTAACGGAAGCCAATGCCTCGACCATTTCGCGATGTTCTTTGTTCGACACCGACAGCCCCTTCGCTTGAACCAGGGTTCGCGCGCGGCACAAATGCAGCCGGTTGACCAGGCTGCGGTATTCGCCGACCAGCGTCCGGTTTCCGGCCGCCGTCACCAGGTAGGAGTGGAACTCCAGATTCATCGGATAATATGCGTCGAAGTCGCTCTTGGCTGCGATTTCGTCCATCCGCGTGAGGTAACTCTGGAGCCGACGCATCATGTCGTCGGTCACCCGCTCGGCGAGCAGTCGCCCCGCGAGGCCGAAGATCGCCGAGCGCAGATCGTAGATCTCCAGCGCTTCCTCGACGTGAATCTGGCGGACGAATACGCCACGATTGCGCACGACGTCGACGAAGCCCTTCGCATGGAGGCTGCGCATCGCTTCGCGCAAGGGACCCCGGCTCATGCCGAAACGGTTGGCCAGTTGAAACTCGTTCAAGCGCTCACCCGGCTGGAGCTCCCCGCCGAGAATCAGATGCTCGATCTGCTTCTCGACCGCACTGGCGAGCGAGGAGGTCTGAAGCGTTGTGAGTTCGTCTCTGGCTTGCGAAGCGTCCGTCACCGACATTGAGCGAGCCTTCCTGGATCGAAAGTGTTCCGAAGCTTCTACGTGAAATGTCATGCGATACGCAAAAGCTCTTGATCCAGCCGGAGCAAATCGGTGTGACGCAACGCCGGTCACATGTTCGCAGACCCGGGCACCTGATAGCCGCGGTGAGCGAGATCTTCGGACGAAGGACGGAATCCGAGTTTCGGATCGTTCCGATGCGCAATCAAAGTGCTGGAGCGCCCTTTTCTCGCACCCCCGCGAGGACCGCGTCGATCATGGCGCGTTGGGTTCCCGTGCCGCGAATGTCCGCCGTCCGCGTTTCGGCCCGCGACAGCGCGTGGTCGATCCCGCGTTTCATCAGCGCGGCGGCGTCGATGGCTGCGGGGATGTCGCGGCGACGGCCGAGCCAGTCGAACAGCATCCGTGTCGATTCGATCATGGCGAAGGGATTGGCGATCCCCTTTCCGGCGATGTCCGGCGCCGAGCCATGTGTGGCCTGCGCCATAGCGATCGCACCACGGCCGATGCACAGGCCGGGCGCCATGCCGAGCCCGCCGACGAGGCCCGCGGCCTCGTCGGTCAGGATGTCGCCGAACATGTTGGTCGTCACCACGACGTCGAAGCTCTGGGGATCGCGGATCAGGCGCATCGCCATCGTGTCGACGATCACTTCGTCGACGGTGACGTCGGGAAAGTCTGCGGCGACTTCGTAGCAACTGTCCACGAACATGCCGCAGCCGAGCTTGAAGACGGTATTCTTATGAACGAGGGTCAGGCGCTTCTGGCGCGAGCGTGCGATCTCGAAGGCCGCGCGCGCGACCTTGCGGCTCCCCTCGCGGGTGATCACCCGAACCGAGATCGTCACGTCGTTTGTCGGGCGGAATTCTCCCGATCCCATGACGACGTTGCGATCGGGTTGGAAGCCCTCGTTGTTTTCGCGCACGATGACGAGGTCGATGTCGTCATGCAGGCAGCCGATGCCCGGAAACGAACGGGTCGGACGCACATTCGCGAACAGGTCGAAATGCTTGCGCAGGATCGGATGCGGATTGATCGCCTCCGCGACCTTGGGATAGTCGCGATGGCCGATCGGCCCGAGAATCCAGCCATCGAGGGTGCCGAGCGTCTCCAGCGTCCCCTCCGGCATGGTGTGGCCATGCGTGTCGAGGGCGCGACGCCCGATCGGAACCTCGGTCCATTCGATCGCCAATCCGGCCGTGTCGGCGGCAGCCCTGGCGATCTCGACGGAGGCCGGTACCACCTCGTGGCCGATGTCGTCGCCTTTCAGAATGCCGATCCTGAGCGCGTCTTTCCGGGACGAGGGGGACGTCATTCGGGGGCCGTCGGAATCCGGCGGGCGGCCGCTTCCTCCGCCAAGTCCGCCGCTTCGCTCAGGCTTTCGATCGCCCAGGACATGTCCAGGATTCGGCGCGACTGCTCGGCGCCGACAACCAGTTCGGCCTGGTTGAGGAATTTCACGTTGAGCTGGTCGTCGGTGAGCGGACGTTCGCGACTACCGATCGCGCGCTCGATCCGCTTGTGCAGCTTCGAGCCGTCATTGAACACAATGTCGATGTCGACCGAGGCTTCATGGCAGGCGGGGTCGGTGGTCGCGCTGACCCGGTCGCGGAGTGCGACGATGTCCGACCGGCCGACCATGTCGTCGGTAAAGGCCGTGGGCGATCCATCCCCTTCAAGCAGCGCGCTCGCGGCGGCGTGATAGACGCTGAATTTGCCTTCCAGGCCGGTGCTCGGCGCGGTCTTGCCGGTCAGTTCGAGAACCAGCGGATGTGTCGTCAGGTGCACGGATTGAATGTCCTTGACCTTATCGCCGATCTCGCTTCGGATCTGCTGGCAACCGTCGATGGTCGGATGGATGACGATTCCGCAAGCGAAGGGCTTGTAGCTGTTCAGCGCGGCTTCCCATCGCGTGCCGAGGTCGTCGAGAATTTCGCCATAGTCCTGCTTAGTCGACAAGACGTTGGCGAAACCGCGCGGCGCCTCGATGCCCTGCAGCGAACTGTCGAAGCCGGCCTCGGCCATAAGGGCCGACATGGCTCCGTTCTGGGCAGCGCGGCCGGGATGGAAGCTCTTCGTCATGGTGCCGAACATCTCGCGCAGGCCAGAAGACTGGGTGGCCGCCAGGCCAAGCGCCCACTGCATCTGGGTCTTGTTTAGCCCGATCGCGTGCCCAACGGCGGCAGCGGCGCCGAACACGCCCGTGGTCCCGGTGATGTGCCAGCCGCGATCGTAATGCTCGGGATAGACGCAATTGCCGATGCGGCATTCGACCTCGATGCCGACCAGCGCCGACGTCATCAAGGCACGCCCGCTCATCGGCCGGGCTTCACTCAAGGCCAAGAGGGCCGACGCCACCGGTCCGGCCGGATGGATGATCGTCTTCAAATGCGTGTCGTCGTAATCGAGAACATGCGACGAGATGCCGTTGACGAGCGCGGCATGCAGGACGTCCAGCCGCTCGCTACGCCCGAGGATCGTTGCCATGCGCGGGCCGGAAAAGGGATCGACGGCCCGAATGGCGGCGTCCACGGTCGGATGGGTTGCCCCGCCGACGGCACACCCGACCCAATTGACGAAAGTGCGCACGCCTTCACGGCGGACCTCCGGGGTAATGTCATCGTCCTTGACGGCGACGATCCATTCGGCGAGGGGCCCGGTGACGTGAGGAACAGGCATGAGAACTCCAAAATCAGGCTTCGGTCGATCCTTCGCCGCCATGCGGCGGGGCGACATCGGGCTCCCATCGCGACACCGGCGAGCCTGGCAACGGGTGTGGTCAGGTGCTGGAACTGCCGCGACAGGCGTTCGCCGTTATAGAATGGCGACGTGAAAAATTGTCAACAGATGGCAATCTCGCGCGGCACAATTGGCGGCGAGCGCGACCGTTTCCTGGCTCAGGCGCTGTCCGGGTTCCGGGCCAGGCGAAACGCCCTGTGTTCATCGGCGTCGAGTTGCGCGATCAGCCCGGTTTCCCAATCCAGATAGCGGCGGGACGAGTCCAGATTACCGTCGTGCCGGTCGTGGACGAAATCCAGGAAATCGATCGCATCGGCATCGCTCGGGTCATCTGGCGACGCGATCTGAGCGCCTCCATAGTCGACGAGCGCTGCGTGCCCTCCCTCGACGGCGGCGACGTCTTCAACCCCCATGCCGCGTAGATCGCGCGCCACGCCCCTGACGATGTCGTCGTCGTCCGCGACCAGCAAGATCGTTGGCGATCCGGCCGCCGATACAATTCGATCGAGCCGCGCCCGCGTCGTCCAGACGGCGCCTTCGACATGATTTCCGCAAAAGCTGCGCGAGGATCTCAGATCGAAAAGACGCGCTTCGTTCGCCCGCAGCTTTTCGAGCGCCGGGGCTGCCGCGATCCGGGACATACCGCCCGATGCGGCCGCGAGCGGATCGTCCGGAGCAGGCAGAGCCCGCACGTCTTCGTCGAGAAGAGCGATGAAGGGCTCGAAGCCGAGTTGCCGCAGCCAGAAGGCCGCGAGTCCGGCACGGATACCGACGTCATCGCACAGGATAATGCGCGCATGCCGCACGCCGACATATTGGTCGGTGGCCTGCACGATGTGGCCGCTGGGAGCAGGGCGTGCGCATCGGACGGGGTCGGCGGCCGCCTCGACCCCGGAGCGGACGTCAAAGACGAAGGTCGTGCGCGAGGCGTCGCCCAGGAAGGACCGCACCGTCGCAGCGGAGGCGACCGGGATCTCCCATCGCTCGGCGAAGGCCGCGGCGCGCTTGCGCCCGGCGGCGCGAGCCGCATTGTCGAGCGGCGGTAACGGGTCCGCCTCGACACCGCGTTCCAGATCAAGCCCGGCCAGCGCCCATCCCTGTGTGCCGTTCCGCATGGCGAAGACCGGCGCCGGACAGCCCATCAACTGAAGACCGATGGCCCCGATGATCCCGCGCGTTCGCCCGGCACAGCCGACGATCACATTTCGGTCGTGCGCCGCGGCGAGGGCATCGACGCGATAGGCGAGTTCGCCATTCGGCATGCAGATGGCGCCGGGGACATGCATCTTGGCATATTCGGCGGGTGGGCGGCCATCGAACAGTGTTGCCTGTCCCGCTGCCTGCCATTGTTGGAGCGTGAGGGCGTCCACCTGGCGCGGGTGCCATTCGTGCTCGGCCAATTCGCCGAGCGTCTTGGAGGGAACGTTGACGCCCTTGAAGAGCGTGTACCCTGCCGCCTGCCAGCCCGGCGCGCCGCCCCCGACAATCGCGACATCGCGAAAGCCGAGCGCTGAGAGATGGCCGGCGGCGCGATCCGAAACACCGTCACCGGCATCGATCAGGAGCACCGGAACGTCGCGGTTGGGGACCAGCGATGCGGCCAGCGTTTCGAGGCGGCTATAGGGGCAGGGGACCGCGAACAGCGGATGCCCCTCGCCGAACTGGCCGGCCTCCCGCACGTCGAGGAAGGCGATCTCCTCGCCTGCGTGAACGAGCGCCTTCGCCCCGGCGGGATCGATGGTTCGGATCATTCTCTGTGCGTCTCCGCTGCGCCTCATGCGGAGGGAACCGGTGCATCCGCCCGCAGGAGGCCCTCTGATCGCAGGTCGGACCAAAGCCCGGCGGGAATCGGGCGATGCATGAGCTCGACGTTGCGGTCGAGATGCGCGCGGGCGGCCACACCAGGAATGACCGCAGCGACGCTCGGATGGGTCAGCGGAAACTGCAGCGCCGCGGCCGCCAGCGGCACGTCATGAGCGTAGCAGACGCTCTCGATCCGGCGCGTCCGTTCAAGGATTTCGGGCGGTGCGGTCTCGTAATCGTAGGTGGCGCCGGCTTTCGGCCCCGTCGCCAGGATGCCCGAGTTGAAAGGACCGCCGATGACGATCGAGACGTCCTCGCTCTGGCACCGCGGCAAGAACGTATCGAGCGCCGTCTGTTCCAGCAGCGTGTAGCGCCCGGCCAGCAGGAAGACGTCCCAGCTTCCGTGGTCCATCGCCTCCTCGCAGACCTGCCATTCGTTGACGCCGAGCCCGATCGCCTTGACGTCGCCATTGCGCCGCAGTTCGTCGAGCGCGCGGTAACCGCCCTGCATCGCCTCGCGGAACAGGGCCGGATGCGCCTCGGTGCCATGGGTCATCGCGCCGATATCGTGCAGATAGAGGATGTCGACCCGGTCGATGCCCAGTCTTTGCAGACTGTCCTCGTGCGAGCGCATGACGCCGTCGTAGGAATAGTCGTAATCGGAGCGGAACGGGGCGGCGTCGATGAATTTCTCGCGGTCCGGATTGGGGCCTGGGTCCGGCCGGATCAACCGTCCGACCTTGGTCGAGACGACGGCGTCCCGCCAAGGCAGCGAACGGAACGCGTCGCCGAAACGCCGCTCCGAGAGGCCGAAGCCGTAATAGGGCGCGGTGTCGAAATAGCGCAGGCCCGCGTCCCAAGCCGAGCGGAGAAGCGCATGGGCCTCGTCCTCGGCCACCGGGGCGAAGAGATTTCCCAGCGGCGCCCCGCCGAAACCGAATTCGGTGACCCGGACGCCGGTGCTTCCGATCCCGCGAAGTGGAAATTGCAAGAGTTCATTCTCCTGGTGGGTTAGGGGCGCTCACTGCGATTGGCTGACGAATTGTGTTCAAACCATAGGCCGGATCGGCCGCCGCCGCCACGCCGTCGAAGCCGACCACGGCGAGGTGACCCGGCACATCGCGCCCGCATCGGCATCATCCATCAGGAACTCAGCCTGATGAACGATCTGACGATCGCCCAGAACATCTTCATCGGGCGCGGCTCGCGCTGTCGCGACCTATGTTCCGGCCGCCGCCAACCGCGCCAGCGTCTTTTCGTCCATTCGTCCATCGCAATAGCGTTCGAGCGCCAGAGCGAACGGACTTCCCTCAGCTTGCGCGGCTTGTGCGAACAGGGTCATGGAGGAGCGGAATTTCATGTCGTCCGGCGAGCCGAAAATGGCGCGGAGGGTGCGGTCCCGCACTCCCAGTACCGTTTGCGTGCAAAGAACCAGCCGCGATCCGAGGACAGGATCGGCCAGATAGGCGCGCGCCTCGTCGAGCGAGCCGATGCCGTAGAATTCAGCCATCGACGAACGCCCCAGGCCGCGCAACTGCGGGAAGATGAACCACATCCAGTGGCCGCGCTTTTGCCCCGCGTTCAGCTCGTCGACGACCGTGTCGAAGACCGGCGCCTGAGCCCTTACGAAGCGCGCGAGATCGAAGGGGTCGGTGGCTTCCACGGGTTGCTCCCTGGTTCGGCGTCGAATTCCATCCGGACGGCGCCTGCAATCTCTCATCAATGAAGGTCTTGGGAAAGAATGCCCTTGGGCATCCTTTTCACCGACAAGATCGACGGCGGGCCTGTTTTGCGACATTCTGCATGGAACTCGCCGCGGTTGTCCTAGCGCGGGGCGCCCGAATGCCGCGAGTGCGACGCGTAAAGGAGCCGATCATGCGCTGCTTCACGGTTCTCGGTCCGGCAGGTGCCGGGAAAACCACACTCGTCAATCGGCTCGCCGGGCCCCAAGCTGTGGGCGAGCGCCTCGAGACCCGTGACGGTCTTGGCATCGTCTCCTTTGCCTTCATGGACGAGCCGTGGTGCGCGATCGACTGCCCGGGGGACATCGAGACCCTGCCGCAAGCGCGCGCGGCCTTGCTGGCCAGCGATGCGGCGGTGATCGTCGTTTCGCCCGATCCCGAGGCCGCCGTGCTTACGGCGCCGTTCTTCCGGGCAGTGGAGGCATCGGGCACGCCCTGTCTCGTCTTCGTCAACCGTATCGATGAAACCCGGGCCCGACTCCGCGACGTCGTTGCCGAGCTGCAGGATTATTGCAGCCATCCGATCGTGCTTCGCCAGATCCCGATCCGCGACGGAGAGCAGGTCGTCGGCGCGGTCGATCTCGTCTCCGAGCGCGCCTGGCGCTATCAGGAGGGAGGACCGTCCGCTCTGGTCGAGGTTCCCGAGAGTGCCGTGGCGCGTGAGCATGAGGCGCGGGCGGAGCTGCTGGAGAACCTATCCGAATTCGACGATTGGTTGCTCGAGGAGATCGTGGAGGACCGCGAACCGGCGACAGGCGCCCTCTATGCGATCTGCTGCCGGGCTCTGGCCGAGAACCGCGCGAACCCGGCGCTGATCGGCTCCGCGCTCCATGGTGCAGGCGTCGTCCGGCTGATGAAGCTGCTGCGCCATGAGGCCCCTTCCGTCGATGTGCTGCGTCAGCGGCTGGCCGGCGGATCGGAAGCGGGGGAGGCGGGGCCGATGGCGGTCACGTTTCACGCCCAGTACCGGAAGCATCTCGGCAAGGAGAAAATTCTCCGGGCGCTCGCCGACGGGGTGAGCGCCGGGTCCTCGCTCGCCGGCGGAAATCTGGGCGCGCTCATTGAGGTCGGCACCGGCAAGCCGACATCGTCGCCACTGCCGGCCGGCGGCATCGCCCTGGCGCTCAAGTCGGATCACCTTGCAGCTAGCCAGCTGCTCTTCGCCGACCGGAGCGGCGATCCGCCCGCCTGGGCCTGCTCACCAGGACCGATGTTCGTGCGCAGCCTGGCGCCAGAGAACGATCGCGACCAGGCGAAGCTTTCCCTGGCCCTTGCCCGCATCGCCGAGGACGATCCGGGCTTGGCGGTGAGCCAGGAGGGGGCGACGGGCGCGCTGGTCGTGCATATCCAGGGGCCGATGCACCTTCGTCGCGTGCTCAGCATGCTGGCGGAAGAGTTCGGCGTGAAGGCGTCGGACCATGCGCCCGACGGCGTCTGGCGCGAAACGATCAGCCGACCGGCCAGCATCCACCATCGTCATCGCAAGCAGACCGGAGGCGCGGGGCAGTTCGCCGACGTCAAATTGACCGTGCGGCCAAACCGGCGGGGTGGTGGCTTCAGCTTCGACGAGACGGTGAAGGGCGGTGCCGTGCCGCGAAACTACATCCCTTCGATCGAGGCGGGAGCACGGGACGCGCTGGCGTCAGGGCCGCTCGGCTTTCCCGTGGTCGACATCGCCGTGACGCTGACCGATGGGCAATACCATGCGGTGGACAGCTCGGACTTCGCCTTTCGGGCGGCGGGGCGAGCGGCGGTCGCGGAGGCGCTGGCGGAGGCGGTCCCGATGCTGCTGCAGCCGATCCATGAGGCGGCGATCCACGCGCCGGCCCTTTATACCGGCGCGCTCGTCGCGATGATCTCGTCGCTGAAGGGGCGCGTTTTGGGCTTCGAACCGAATCCGGAAGCACGCGGCTGGGATCTATTACGAGCGCGACTTCCCGCCGTCGCGCTGGAGGAACTGGGGCAGGCGCTCCGATCAGCGACCCAGGGCATCGGCTGGTTCGAAAGCGCCTTCGACCACTATGAGGAGGTTTACGGTCGCGATGCCGACCGCGTTATCGCGGCGCGCGGCGGCGCGCGCGGCGAAAGGGTGGCCGCACGGTAGCCGCGTCGCCGTTGTCGGGTCGAGCCGGGTCGTGCCGAATCCATGCGTTACTCAGCGGTCCGGGCGACGGGCAATTCGATCACGAACCGCGCTCCACCTGGCGTGTCGCCCAACCAGACGTGTCCGCCGTGCCGCTCGACGATTTCCCGCACGATGGCGAGGCCGAGTCCGCAGCCTTCCACCCCATCGTCGACACCGCGCTGGAACCGCTCGAAGATGCGGTCCCTGTAATCCGGTGGGACGCCCGGTCCATCGTCCTCGACGGCCAGACGAACAATTTCCGGCTCGAATCCGACCGCGACCCGGACCGCACCGCCGTCCCGGCATCCGTATCGGATGGCGTTATCGAGAAGGTTCTCGAGGGCCTCGCCGAGTAACACCGGATCGCCACGTATCAGGATCGGTTTGCCCGCAACGTCCAGCGACACGTCGATCCCACGCAGCAATGCGGCCGCCGCACGTCCGCGCAATATGTCGGCGGTAAGTTTCGCAAGGTCGATTTTTTCCTCGCGCGATCCGGGCGGGAGGCCGCGTGCCCGTTCCAGGGACAGCAGTTGCTGGGTCAGGCGTGCGGTACGCCGGGCCGCTTCGGCGACCTCCGAGATGCGTCCGCGCAAATCCGCGTCTGGCGGTGCCGCCTCTGCCGCCTCCGCTTGGGCGAGAATCGCCGCAATTGGGTTGCGCAACTGGTGCGCCGCGTTGGAAATGAAGGCGTCCCGCGCCGCGAAGGCGTCGGAGAGCTGCCGGAAGAGCTCATTCATGGCCCGCACGAGGCTCTTGACCTCGCGCGGCACAGTTCGCCGGATCGGGCTCAGATCGTCCTGCGAACGGCGCTCGACGGCTTCGCGCAATTGCAGCAACGGGCGCAAGCCGAAATTGATGCCAAACCAGACGAAGGCGCCCGCAGCGACGATCACGACGGCCATGAGGGTCGACGCCTCCATGGCCAGTTGCAAGCTCAGCGCGTCGCGCTGGCGGACTGTCTGCCAGACCTTGACCGTCACCCAACCGCCGAATTGCGGTTCGGAGATGAATTCGCGGAGAATGACTGCCCGAACGGGCGCGTCGAAATATTCCGCGTCGAAGAAGGCGGGAACGCCGCTTGCGATTTCTTCAGTTCCCGGTTGCGGCGGCGAGTTGGTATATCCCGTGACGAAGCGTCCGCCGGGGCCGGTCACTTCGTAATAGATGGCGTCGCCAAGCGTTTGGGTCAGCGATTCCAACAGCTGTTCGGACAGGAGATCGCCCTCGCTGAGGACGACGTCGCGGGAAATCGCCAATGCGACGGCGAGGAGAGTATTGTCGTAGAGGGTCTGCGACGTCCGCTCGGCCATCACATAGCGAGCCACGGCGGCAAAGCCGGCGACGACGACCAGGGGCAAGACGATCAGCAGGAACAGCCGAGAGCGCAGCGAGCGGTTCATTGTTGCCCGTCATTGCCGGCATCAAGCATGTAGCCCACCCCGCGAGCCGTGCGGATTTCGACGCCGGTCTCGCGCAGCTTGCGTCGGAGCCGCGACACCGCCAGTTCCACCGCGTTCGGTTCGATCTCGGAACCGACGCCATACAACGCCTCGCCGATTTGCTCTTTCGCGATCACACGCCCCAGATTTTGCAGCAGATACTCGAACAGCGCGAGTTCGCGCCGCGCGAGGTCGATCGGGCCCTGCGGCCCGAACAGCTGCCGCGCCCCGTGGTCGAACCGGAGCCGGCCGAGCGTTTCCTCGACGGGCCGCAAGCCCGGTAGCCGCCGTGCAAGCGCACGCAGTCTGGCGATTAGCTCGGCCATGTCGAATGGCTTGACCAGATAGTCGTCGGCGCCGGCGTCCAGCCCGGTGATCCGATCGCTTGTCTCGCCCCGCGCCGTCAGCATCAGCACCGGCGTGGAATCCCCGCGTTGCCGCAATGCCCGGACCAGTTCGAAGCCGCTCAACCCCGGCAGGTTGACATCGATGATCGCGACGTCGGCGCCCTGAGTGGTGAGATAGGTGGCACCATCGCTGCCGTCGGAGAGGCAGTCCACGGCATGTCCGAGATCGCGCAGCGCCGTGGCGATTCCGCGCGCCAGGCTCTCATTGTCTTCGATCAATACAATTCGCATGGTCCTCCGGCCCTTGACAGGGTTCAGACAGGTTGCGCGGATAAACAGGCCCGGATCAAGCTGGCCCCGCGATTTAGACGACGCCGGCAGATCCACGGGAGAGGAGACGCGGAGCGCGGGATACCGTCATCTGCTCTCGATGATCAATGCAACGGTCTGGGAGGACCCCAATGACAGGCAACAATTTCACGCGCCGCGCGACGCTGGCGATCGCGGCTTCACTCGCCGCACTCACCGTTGCGGGGCCGGCTTCGGCTCAGGTCTCGTTCGAGGGCAAGACCATCGAATGGATCATTCCGTTCTCGCCGGGCGGCGGTTCGGACACCTGGGCGCGGTTCAACGCGCCGTTCTTTTCCAAATATCTGCCCGGCAACCCCACGGTTGTCGTCGTCAACGAGCCGGGTGGTGGTTCGACCAAGGGCACCAACCTCTTCGCCAGCCGCGCAAAGCCGGACGGCCTGACCATCCTCGGCACGTCGGGCTCGACCCAGTTCCCGTATCTTCTGGGCGATCCGCGCGTCCGCTATGAATACAAGGATTGGAAGATCGTCATGGCCGCGCCGACCGGCGGTGTCGTCTATGCTTCTCCCGAACTGGTTCCGACAGCGGATGACATCGCCAATCTGAAGGACCAGAAGCTGGTCTATGCGAGCCAGGGCGCCACGTCGCTCGATCTGGTTCCGCTGCTCGGTTTCAAGATGATGGGCCTCGACGTCCAGCATGTCTTCGGCTTCAAGGGCCGCGGCGACGGACGCCTCGCCTTCGAGCGCGGCGAGGTCAACATCGATTACCAGACGTCTTCGGCCTATCTGAAGAACGTGCAGCCGCTGGTCGACGAGGGTAAGGCGGTTCCGCTGTTCTCGTGGGGCGCGCTGGACGAGGACGGCAATCTCGTCCGCGATCCGACCTTTCCCGACCTGCCGCATTTCGGCGAAGCCTACGAGATGCTGACTGGCAAAGCGCCGTCGGGTCCGGAGTTCGACGCCTATTTCGCCTTCTTCACCGCCGGTTTTCCGGCGCAGAAGATGGTCTTCTTGCCCAAGGATACGCCGGAGGACATCGTCGCCGCCTATCAGGACGCCGTCACCCAGATGAAGGCCGATCCAGAATACCAGTCGGCCAAAGAGCCGGTCCTGGGCACCTACGAGCAGGTCACCGGCAAGCCGGCGCAGGCATTGTACGACAAAGGTACGACTATCTCGCCCGAGTTGCGCAGCCAGGTCGTCGACATGCTGGGCTCGGAATACAACGTCAAGCTGAGCGACGACTGACCCCTGATGTGATGTGGCGGGCGGCTCGTAAGGGCCGACCGCCACGATTCTGGAGCATCGGACCAAAAAGTGGAATCCGATTTTGGATAATTCTGATGCTTAATCAAAGTGTTAGAGCGTCCTTTGTGCGTCCGAATGGACGCACGGCGCTCTAGCGCGGCGCTGGGAGGTCACCGCGATGTTCGACGTCTTCGTTTCGGCACTCGCCGAACTCCTGACGTGGCAGCACATGTTCTACATGGTGCTCGGGGTGGTTCTCGGCCTGTCGATCGGCGTCTTCCCCGGCCTCGGCGGTATCGCCGGATTGTCGCTGCTGATCCCGTTTCTCTACGGTATGGACTCGGTCACCGCGCTGGCCATGCTGATCGGCCTGATCGCGGTCATCCCCACCTCGGATACCTTTGCCTCGGTCCTCATGGGCATTCCCGGATCCAGCGCCAGCCAGGCCACCGTGCTCGATGGCTTTCCGCTGGCCAAGCAGGGCCAGGCCGCAAGGGCGCTCTCGGCCGCCTTCGTCTCCTCGCTCTTCGGCGGCCTGTTCGGGGCCATCGTACTCACCGGTTTCGTTTTGATCGCACGGCCGATCATCCTCGCATTCGGCTCCGCGGAACTGTTCATGCTGTCGCTGTTTGGCCTTTCCATGGTCGGCGTGCTGGCCGGCCGCAGTCTTGCCAAGGGGCTGGCCGCCTGCGGGATCGGGCTGGTGCTCGGCTCCGTCGGTGGCGCGCCCGCCACCGGCGAATTCCGGATGATCCTGGACTTCGATTATCTCTATGACGGCGTACCGCTGGTCGTGGTCGGCCTCGGGCTCTTCGCCTTTCCCGAGATCGCCGAGTTGCTGCGCCGCAATCAATCGATCACCGGTGGGGCCTCTCTCGGCGCCGGCTGGTTCGAGGGCGTCCGCGACTGGATGCGCCACTGGTTCCTGAGCCTGCGCTGCGCCGGCATCGGCTGCCTCATCGGTGCGATCCCCGGCCTCGGCGGCTCGGTCGTGGACTGGATCGCCTACGGCCATGCGGTGCAGACCACCAAGGACACCTCGCGGTTCGGCCACGGCGATATTCGCGGTGTGATCGCTCCGGAAAGCGCCAACAACGCCAAGGAGGGCGGCGCCCTGCTGCCCACGCTCCTGTTCGGGATTCCGGGTTCCGGGTCGATGGCGGTGTTTCTCGGCGGCATGGTTCTGATCGGCATCGAGCCGGGCCCCTCGATGGTCACCTCCGATCTCAACATCACCTATTCGATCATCTGGTCGCTTGCCCTTGCCAATGTCATCGGCGCGGGGCTGTGTATCGCACTGGCGCAGCCGATCTCGCGGCTGACGACCATCCCGTTCCCGCTGCTCGCCCCGTTCATGATCGCGGTGATTTCCTTCGCCGCCTTTCAGGCGACGCGCGACCTGGCCGATCTGGTGGCGCTGCTGGTGCTGGGCGTGCTCGGCGTTCTGATGAAGCGGTTCGGCTGGCCGCGCCCGGCGATGCTGATCGGCTTCGTGCTGGCGCCGCAGGCCGAGACTTATCTCTACCAGGCAGTGCAGTTCTACGGTTGGGAGTTCCTGAGCCGTCCCGGCGTCTTGATCATTGGTGCGCTGACGGCGCTGTCGATCTGGTTCGGCGTGCGCAACCGCGTCGACGACACCGGCGCCCCGGCTCCGGCAGGTGCCTCCGAGACCGCCGTCTCGGTTTCTGGCCGCGCGCCGTTGGCCGACCGCGGACCACAGATCGCGTTTGCCGCCCTGGTCGTCGCGATCTTTGCCTATGCGATCTGGGATGCGGCCGGGCAATCCTTCCTAGGGGCGGTTTTCCCGATGGGCAGCGCGGCTGTCGCCGGTCTGTTCGCGTTGCTGCTGCTCGGAGTGCTCGTGCTCGGCGAGAATGCCAATCCGGCGATCTTCGATCACGAAGTCCACGGCGATCATGTCGGCGAGAATGATATTCGCAGCCCGTGGAGCGGAGCGCTCTGGATTGCGGCGTTGGTCGCCATCACCGCCCTGGTCGGTTTCTGGTTGGGCGCGCTGGTCTTCTTCCTGGTGTTTCTGCGGGTGCGGGCCCAAGCTAGCGGGACCCGCACACTGCTCCTGACGGCGGTGGCGATGGTCTTTTTCACCTTCCTGGCCAACGCCCTGTCACTTAATTTCCCGAGCGGTTGGCTGCAATCGGCCGTCGATCTCCCTTGGCCCTTGAGGTAGCACCAATGCGGCAGACCGAAATCCCTTTCCTGTTCATGCGCGGTGGAACCTCCCGCGGCCCTTATATCGCGAGGCAGGATCTTCCCGAGGACCGCGAGTCACTGGCGCGGGTGCTGGTCGCGGCCGTGGGCTCCGGCCACAAGCTCAACATCGACGGAATCGGGGGCGGCGCGGCGGTGACCACCAAGGTCGCCATGCTGTCTCGGTCCGAAGACGACTGGGCCGAGGTAGATTACTTCTTCGCCCAGGTTTCGGTGCTCGACGGCCTGGTCGACTTCAAGCCGACCTGCGGCAACATCCTCTCCGGTGTCGGCCCCGCCGCGATCGAGATGGGGCTGGTCGGTATCAAGGGTCCGCAGACACCGGTGCGCATCCGGGCCGTCAATACCGAAGCGCGGATCGAAGCGATCGTGCAGACGCCGGACGGATTCGTCGAATATGATGGCGATGCGCGCATCGACGGCGTGCCGGGGACGGCGGCGCCGGTGACGCTCAATTTCATGGACGTGGTCGGGTCGACCTGTGGGGCGCTGCTGCCGACCGGCAATCTGCGCGACGTGATCGACCGGGTCGAGGTCACCTGCATGGACGTGGCGATGCCCATCGTCATCGCGCGCGCCGACGCGTTCGGCCTGACCGGCGAGGAGAGCGCCGAGGAACTCGACGCCAATCGCGACTTCTATGCCCGTATGGAGCCGATCCGGCAGGAGGCCGGACGCCGGATGGGGCTCGGCGACGTGTCGAAATCGGTGATGCCGAAATTCGGCCTGCTCAGTAGCGCCCGTTCCGGTGGAACGATCTCGGCCCGCTACTTCATGCCGTGGAATTGTCATCCTTCGATGGCCGTCACCGGCGCCCAATGCCTCGCCTCGTGCGCCTTGGTGCCCGGGACCGTCGCCGACGGCCTGGCCGAGCGTCCGGTCAAAGGGCCTGCCGTGGTCACGATTGAGCACGCCTCGGGAAACATCGAGGTCGCGGCCGATTTCACCCATGGGCCCGACGGCTTCGATCTGCGCTCGGCGGGGCTGCTGCGTACGGCGCGCCTATTGGCAAAGGGGCAACTGATGGTGCCCGGCGCGGTCTGGAGCCGCTGAGCCGACGAAGTGAGCTATAGCTCGCGGATCGGCGTGCCATCGCGCCAAGCGGCGACGGCCTCGATAGTGTCACCGTAGAACAGCCGCCAGGTTTCGTCGGTGACATAGCCGAGATGCGGCGTGGCGAGCAGACGGTCGCCGAACTCGGCGAAGGCCGCGCGAAGCGGATCGTCCTGCGGAAGTGGCTCGGCGTCGAAGACATCAAGCCCGGCCTTGGCCGGTCGTCCGGCGCGCATTGCGGCAAGGAGCGCCGGCGTATCGACGATCCCGGCGCGGGAAGTGTTGACGAAGACAGCGCCGTCTCGCATCGCGGCGAAAGCGTCCGATCCGATCAGGCGATCGGTCCGCGGCGAATGCACGAGGTGGACCGAAACCACGTCGCTTTCGGCCATCAGGGCCGCCAATGACGGCGCACGGGTCACTCCGCATTCGGCGCAGCGGGCGTCCGTCAGATTCCGCGACCAGGCGCTGACGCGCATTCCCAGGATCTGCGCCAACCGGGCGACCTGCGCGCCGACGGTTCCCAGGCCGATCAGGCCGAGCCGGAGGCCATCGAGGTCGCGCCCCGGCGGTCCTTGCCAGCCGCCCTCGCGCAGCCGCGCGGCTTCGCCGATCAGGTTGCGCGACAGCGCTAGGATCAGAAGCAGCGTCAGTTCGGCCGTCGTGGTCTTGCGCGCCCGGGTGCCGCAGACCGTGATCCCGGCTGCCCGCGCCGCCTCGAGATCGATCGCATTGTTGCGCGCGCCGGTAGTCACGATCAGCGTCAGCGCCGGCAACGCTTTGATCACAGGGGCAGGGAAGGGGGTGCGCTCGCGCATCAGACAGAGCACGTCGAACGGACGGAGAGCGGCGACCAGCGCCTCGGTGGACGCAAAGGGCTCGGAAAACACCGCGATGCTGGCGCCGAGGCTGGCCCAGTCGGCATAGTCGAGCGCCGAGCCGGACCAGTCGTCGAGAATGGCGATTCTCATTCACGATCCTTCCATTTCAGGAAATGCGCCACGATCGGCGCGCCGGCGATCACCACCACGATGCGAGCGATGTGGTGGGTGACGACGAAGGCGAGATCCGCGCCGGCGATGATCGTCAGCATCGCCATTTCGGCTTGGCCGCCCGGCGCAAAGGACAATAGCGCCTCGACGGCCGGAGCAAAGCCCGCCAGCGCCACGGCTTCGGCGAAGATCGTCGCAACGATACCGAGCAGCACGCAGAAAGCCGCGCCCGCCAGGACGTCGACACGCAATTCGCGCCAGCTCACGCCGGTGTATTTCGCGCCGATGGAGGCGCCGATGAAGAATTGCGCGGCCAGGATCGCCAGTGCCGGGGGGCGGTGCTCGATGAGGCCCAGCAGGCTGAACGCCGCCGCAAGGACCAAGGGCCCGATGATCGAGGCGCCGAACAACCCGATGCGTTCGCCGCCCTTCCAGCCGACCAGGGCGGCAACCGCCATCAGGAGCAGTTCTCGTACAGGAATTTCCGCCAGCGCGGCACCCGGCGCGTTGGTGAGCGGTTGGCCGTAGATTGACGTCATCAGGAACGGGACGAGCGTGACGATCAACAGAACCCGTGTGGCGTGGATGAGCGAGAGGGCGCGAATGTCCGCGCCGGCCTCTTGGCCAAAGATCACCATGTCCTGAAATCCACCCGGCATGGCGGCGTAATAGGATGTCGGCCCGTCGAATCCGCAAACGCGGCGGAAGAACGGATACCCGATCAGGCCGATGATCAGGACGAACAGCGGCACGAGGGCAACGGAATAGGCCATGCCGGGGAGGCGGGTCAGAAGATCCGGGGTGATGGACGAGCCGACCGCCACACCGAGCACCGTGCGCATCATCACGCCGACCTGACCGGAGTCGGCGAGCGTTGCCCCAACCATCGCCGCGGCGAGACAGGCAAACAACGGTCCCAGAAGGAACGGCAGCGGCATATCCGCCAACCAGAACAGCACGACGCCAACAGCGGCGACGATCAGCGTGATCAGCTGTTTTCGGAGCCGCGTGGGGCTTCTATGCCCCGGCACTGGCGGTTCCCGATGCGAGCGCTTTGCTCTCCTTGGCATACCGCACGAGCGCCAGATACCGGTAGATGCCGTGGACAAACTTGCCATAGGGCAGGGTCAGGAACAGGGCCAGCACGAAGCCGAGATGCACGGCCAGGAGCACCCCCATGGCCGGGGTCGTGCGCAGCAACAGCAGCATGAGCCCGGTCAGGCCGGTGAGGAACAGCATGGCGAGGAACGCCGTATCCATGCCGAACCGGCTGCCATCCTGCAGCGCCTCGTCGCGGCGCAGTTTCGCTGCGAGAAGAGCTGCGGGGCCGATCAACAACCCGATTCCGCCCAGCGTGCCGAGGATGACCGGCACGTCCCACCAGGGATAAGGGGCCACGCGTCCGAAGACGTAATGATAGAGCGTCGCAACCGATGTGGCGGCGAAGCAGAGCATGAACCCGTAGAAGGTCAGATGGTGGTAGATTCGGCGGCGATCGGTCGGCGCTTCGTCCTCGTTCATGCAGCCCTCGCCGCCGCCATCGAGATAGCGAAGCGTGCCGGCGTCATGGGCCGCGCGGCCGAGGGCGGCCGGTTGGGCAAGCGTCGCGGCCGGCTCGCCGATGTCACGCCAGAAGTTGCGCGCGCCCATGCAGAGGGCGAAGACGGCAAACAGGAAGACCGTGCCGAAGAGCAATGCCATCGCATTGTGCGGCATCAGCGCGTAGAAATTCTCGTCCGTGAGATGCGCCGTGAACAGGGCTGCCGGCGCGTTCCAGGCTACGAATCCGATCAGGAAGAGCGCGACCGATAACGCCACGAGCAGCGCCGCGATCAAGCCGTGGCGGGCAAAGACACCGCGAAACGCTCGCGGCCAGGCATATTGCTCGTAGGACTGGTTGCGGACTTCGGCGAGAACCTTGGGCACATTGACTGCGAATTCATGCGGCGGGGAGAACTGGCAATCGTAATAGCAGGCGCCGCAGGAGTGGCAGAGATTGGCCAGATAGTTGAGATCGCCATCCTGGAAGTCGCGCCGCATCTCCATCGCCGGAAACACCGCGCACAGACCTTCGCAGTAGCGGCAGGAGTTGCACACCGTCATCAGCCGGTCGGCCTCGGCAAGAGCGTCGGTCCTATGCATTGCGGGCAGCCTCCTGTCCGGCGATCCGCCCGAAGACGCTGCCGATGGTCATGCCGATACCGGCCGCGTAGCCTTGTCCGAGGACGTTGCCCGCCATGATCTCTCCCGCCGCGAACATGTTCGGCGCCTGGCGGCCGTCGGCCATCATCATCCGCGCCTGTTCGGTCACGCGCACGCCCAGATAGGTGAAGGTGATGCCGGGCCGCACCGGATAGGCGTAGAACGGCGCAGTCTCGATGCGCTGGGCCCAATTGGTCTTGTCGATGTCAAGGCCCCGCGTCCGGTTGCCGTCGGGCGCCGTATGGTCGAAGGGACGGCCGCCCTCAACCGCCGCGTTGAACCTGGTGACGGTGTCTTGCAGCGCCTCCCGATCCAGGCCGAGCTTGTCAGCCAGTTCGCCGACCGATCCGGCCGTGACCGGCGGATACAGCGACGGCATGAACTTTTCCAGCGATGGGGCGTCGAAGATGATGTAGGCGATCTGATCGGGCTGCGCCGCGACCAGTCGTCCCCAGATCGCATAGCGCTTCGGCCAGATATCCTCGCCCTCGTCGTAGAAGCGGGCGCCATCCCGGTTGACGACGATGCCGAAGACGACGCAGTCGAGCCGCGTGATGATGCCGCCGTCGAATTTTGGCGCCCGCGCGTCGATCGCCACGGCGTGGCACTGGGTTGGATCGCCGATCTGTTCGACGCCAGCTTCAAGCAGCATGCGGATGATCGTTCCCTTGTTGTAGGGCGTGCCGCGGATGAGGAAGTTGTCCGCCTTGTCGCCCCAGCCTTCCTTCAGCCATTCGAGATTGGCTTCGAAACCGCCGGAGGCGGCAACGAAATTCGCCGCGACGACGCGATGCGCTCCCTCCGGCGTCGTGACTGTCGCCGATCGGAAGGCGCCGTCCTCGATTTCCAGCCCCGTCACCTCCGTGTCGTAGGCGACCGCGACACCCAGCCGTTCCGCAGTCCGGTACAGCGAATTCAGCATCGAACGACCGCCGCCGAGAAAGAAGGAATTGGTCCGCCCCAGGCTCAGCGTGCCACCAAGGGATGGTTGAAACCGCACTCCCTGTTCCTGGATCCAGTCCAGCATCGCCTTCGACTCGCGGATCATCAGGCGCGCCAACGTCTCGTCGGTATTACCTGCCGTGACCAGCATCAGATCGTCGAAGAATTCCGTCTCGCCATAGGGACCCGACAACGTCTCGGTCGCGGCATCGTGAGCGCAGCGCATGTTGCGGGTGTGCCTGGTGTTGCCGCCGCGATAGAATTTCGGCGCGGCTTCCACGATCAGCACCGAGCGGCCTTCCCGCCGGGCGGCGATCGCCGCGCAAAGGGCGGCGTTACCGCCACCCGCCACGAGCACGTCCCAGCGCTTGTCCCAGTCCGCCATGGCTGTCCTAGTCCGTTAAAATTGGGTTCGTATTTATTTGTATACGAAAGAACACAAGTTGCTACACTGGTCAACAGCCGCGTGCTATTCACAGCACCATCGGCAGCGCATTCAGAGAGGCGTAGTCATGGTCACAGGAGCACCGTCACCAGGTTCTGACGCGCGCGAAGGCAACCGGCAGGGCCTGTCGCAATATGTCTTCGACGCCTTGCGGGACGCCCTCCGTGCCGGCCAATACCGGCCGGGAGATCGGCTGCGTGAGGAAGAAGTGGCGCACCGACTCAAGGTCAGCCGGACGCCCGTCAGGGAAGCCTTCAGCCGCCTCTTGGCCAAGCGCCTGGTCGAGCCTGCGAGCGGCCGCGGGCTGGTCGTGCGCCGTCTCGGATCGGCGGAAGTGTTCGAACTTTACGCCATGCGGGAAATCCTCGAGGGCGCTGCCGCGCGTCTATCAGCACAGCACGGCGCGCCGGCCGAGCACCAGGTGCTGGCCGACATCGGCCAGCGGTTCGCCGCTGTGGCCCCCGAAGCGAGCGATCTGGCCGCCGATCTCAACCATCGCTTCCACGACACGCTCTACGCCTCCGCCCGTAACCACTATCTCGATGCGGCGCTGCAGGAAATGCAGGACGCCATCGCCTTGCTTGGCCCCACGACCTACTCCGTCCCAGGCCGCCACGCCGAGGCTTGCCGGGAACACGCGGCCATCGTGGAAGCGGTCGCGCTGCGCGACGCGGATACGGCCGAACAGGTCGCGCGCGAGCATATCCGCCGGTCCTTGGCCGCCCGCGTCCTGCTGCTCCACGGCTAGCGGTCTGCTCGCGCCGCCTCGCTCATTCGGGCGATCAGCGACTGCGTGAAGGCCGCCGTCGTGCAGGTGCCGCCAAGATCGCCGGTGCGGGTGTCAGGGTCGGCGATGGTCGCGTCGAGGGCGACATCGATCGCGGCGGAAGCCTGGAGCGGCGCATCGTCTGAAAAACGCTCGCCCAGCCATGCCAGCAACATAGCCGCCGACCCGATGAGCGAGGCCGGGTTGGCGATGCCGCGACCGGCGATATCGGGCGCCGAGCCGTGCTGGGCCTGCGCCATCGCATGGCCGTCGCCAAGGTTCAGGGAAGCCGCCAATCCCAGACTTCCGGCGAGTTCCGAGGCCAGGTCCGACAGGATGTCGCCGAACATGTTGGTAGTGACGACCACGTCGAAACGGGAGGCGTCGCGAACGAGATGCGCGGCCATCGCATCCACCAATTGTTCCTCGTAGCGGATGTCGGGATAGCGAGCGGCGACCTCCCGCACGCAGTCCAGGAATAACCCGTCAGAGACCCGCAGAACATTCGCCTTATGGACTGCCGTCACCAGTTTGCGGGGGCGCCCTGCGGCGATCGCGAACGCCTTCTCGGCGATCCTGAGCGAGGCTTGCCGCGTGACCTTGCGCACGGCGAGGGCGAGGTCCGGCGTCGGCATGAATTCGCCACCGCCGAGGAACATCGTGCGGTCGGCGTAGAAGCCCTCCGTATTCTCGCGCACGATCACCAGATCGATCGGGGCACCGACCCGTGGCGTGATCCCCGGCCGCGTGCGGGCAGGCCGGATATTGGCATAGAGATCGAGCTGCTTGCGGAGCGTGCCCGATGGGTTCACGCCACCTTTGTCGACCGGCGGATAGGCGTTGTGGGAAACCGGCCCGAGGACCAAGCCGTCGGCGCCGCACGCTTTCTCGCAGGTCTCCTGCCGAAAGGTCGAGCCGCAGGCTTCGAGTGCCGCGAAACCGACCGTTTCGTAGTCGAACGCCAGATCGATGTGGTGCAGCGATGCCGCATGGCGAAGGACCGCCAGCGTCGACTCCGCGATCTCCGGCCCGATGCCGTCGCCTTCCATCACCATGAGATTGTAAGGACGCATCGCCGTCGGCTCCCTGTTCGCGCTTCGCCATGCATCGGCGCCACCACACCGGGAGGCTGGCCGGTCGCATTGAACGCTAGCGCCGCGAATGGTGTCGGTGATTGTCTTTTTCCGAAACCAGCGCGCCAAAAAGGGAAGCTGGTACGCCCAACGGGAATCGAACCCGTGTTTCCGCCGTGAAAGGGCGGCGTCCTAGACCGCTAGACGATGGGCGCGGCGACGGGGTGTATACGGGGGTTCGCTGGGGATCGCAAGACGTCGGAACAGGGTTTTTCACGCACTGGCGGTGAAGCATTTCGGCCAAGTGCGAAAGCCCACGCTTCGCGCCGGAGGACAAATTGGAATCCGACAAGGGTGCGCGGTCGGACAGGGCCGTCCAGCCTCACTTGCGGCTACGGCAGCGCCAATTCCAGTCGCGCTTGGGACCGACGTCGACGTGGATCGCCGCAGTGTGGCAGTAGGTTCCCACGCCGCCACGGCCCGGCAGTGACCGCACATACGCCGCGACGGCGAACCGGTCGACATCCGGCACGACGATGTCGGCCGCCTTGCATCCCATATGCTGCGAGCGGCGGGCGCCGTTAACGCGGCGATTGTGCGTCGGGCTGCGGTAGCCGGAGGTGACGACGATCTTCTTGCCGAAGCGACGCTCGACCGCCCGCAGCGTCCCGACAAGCTCGGCCGGGAAACAGTCGGTCTGGACGCTCTCGCGCTGGACACGGAGACCATTAGGCGCGACGCGGGCAAAACCGGTGAGCGACGCCACCTGATAGCTGGCGCCGCCGCTGATCTCGTCGAGAATGTCCTCGTCGTCGGCCGATGCGCGCTGCCCGATTTCGAACAGCGAAGACGGGTCGACGCCAGGCAGGGCATTGTCTGCGCCGGAGCTCGGGGCGCCCTCGCGCTGCAGAACGATGCGGCGGCTCTTGCCTTTCTCGGCGTTGGCGATGGGCGTGCGTGCAGCGGAGCGGGCAAAAAGCGAAGCGAAAAGCGAGCGGTCGGCCTCGCGGCCGCCCTCAGCTGAGGCCATCTTGTCGCCCTCGCTGACGCTGCCGCCCGCGTAAGCGGCAATCGCCTTGTTCCCGGCATTGAGCATGCGGGTGGAAGCAGGGGGAGGAGCCTCCTCCAAGCCTGCGGTCTGCGGTTCCTCGCTGACCGATGAAGCGTCTGCCGTGGCGCTGGCCGAAGCCTCGCCGTCGATCGCCGGAACCTCGCCGGCGATGGCAGTGCGGTCGGAATCGGTCTGCCCGTCGGCGACCAAGATGTCTTCGGATGGCGCCGCGCCGGCAAAGCCAAAGGCCGTCGTATCGTCAAGCGCCGAAACGCATGCGCCCACCAGCGGAAGGCTCGAAAGCACCGCCGCCGCCAGAATATGCCGCCGCAGCGGCCAGCGGCGCACGGTCCGGATACTCGTCGTCAAACTTATCCACCCTCTCAATGGCGAGCCGAAAGGTCCGCCTTTTCGAGCTACCGCTGATGCGGCAGACGTCGCAAGCTTCGTCGTGATATCCCCCGCCGACCGCCTGAATCAGGACCGTCGGCATCGAAGCCTGCGCACTAGAACCTATTTCCGCGCATATGGCCAGAATGCGGCAGCACCATGATCGTCGACGGCCCGCGACCGCCGACGTCATGTCGGGGCAATTCTACCAGCTGCCGGTATTCTGCATCGAGGCCCACGGCTCGGCCGACGCCTTGGCTTCTCCCTTCTGCAGAAGTTCGAAGGAAATATCGTCGGGGGATTTGATAAACGCCATGTAGCCGTCGCGTGGCGGCCGGTTGATCGTCACGCCCTTATCCATCAGGTCTTGGCAGGTCGCATAAATGTCGTCGACCTCGAATGCGAGATGGCCGAAATTGCGCCCGGCACCATAGGTCTCCGGGTTCCAATTATAGGTCAGCTCCATCAGCGGGGCTTTGGTTTCCCTGGCGCCGGGGAGGTCGTCGGGAGCTGCGAGGAAGATCAGCGTAAACCGTCCCTTTTCGTTCTCGACGCGGCGCGTCTCCACCAACCCCAGCTTGTTGCAGTAGAAATCGAGCGACTGGTCGACGTCGCTGACGCGGACCATCGTGTGCAGATAGCGCATGCGGATGTCTCCATTGATGAGGTGGGAGAGACGTTAGGGCGCGGTTGCGAACGGCCAACCCCCTGCCGCTGACAAAGCCATCACCGCCGCGCATCTCGATCTCCAGAACGCCCGCCCGGCGCCCTGCCAGCCGGCGGACGTTCTGGATCGATCGGGCTTGATTGCGCGAAGACGGCAGGAGAAGTCGCTTTCGCAGTAACTTGCGAGGCCGCCAAGACTGCCGGAACCTGTGTGCAAGAGGACGCATTTTCGCACAAATGCCGTAGTTGCCCTTGCTCGAAACCGGAAGGTTAATGCTATGCTAAACTGTGCCGATTCGGTTGGCGTAAGAGGCGGGATCCCCCGAATGTCGGAGAAAACCTCTGTAGACGTGCATGGCGAGGGCGAATCATCGGACGGCGGCGACGTCCAACTGATTGTCGTGTCCGGCCATATCAAATGGTTCGACGTGGCCAAGGGGTTCGGCTTCATCGTTCCCGATGATCAGGGCGCCGACATCCTGTTGCATGTGACCTGTCTTCGCCGCGACGGCTACACGACAGCCATCGAGGGAGCGCGTCTCGTCTGCGAGGTGCAAAAAGGCGAGCGCGGCCTTCAGGCCTTCCGAATCCTATCCATGGATCAATCGACGGCCATCCATCCGTCGCAATTGCCGCCGTCGCGCACCCACGTCACGGTGGTGCCGAGTAGCGATCTTGTCCGCGCGGTGGTGAAATGGTTCAATCGTACCAAGGGCTACGGGTTCCTGACGCAGGGCGAGGGGACGGAGGATATTTTCATCCACATGGAAACCCTGCGGCGCTACGGCATGATGGAACTGCGCCCCGGTCAGGAGGTGCTGGTGCGTTTTGGCGACGGCGCCAAGGGTCTGATGGCCGCCGAAATCCATCCTGGGACCGGACCCGTCCAGCCATCATCCCACTGACCGCGGGGTCTCGGCCATGATTTTTCGCAAACCCATCATCGTGGCCGGATTCGCGGTCGTCGCTTTCCTGGCCGCGGCCTATTTCGCCATGGCGGGCGGCGACCTGTCGTCCGCGACGCTGGTCACCGGATCGGGCGAACACCAAATTGATGTCGAGCTCGCGCTGACGCCGAAAGACCGCGAAATCGGCCTGATGAATCGTGAGTCGATGCCCGCGGGCCAAGGCATGCTGTTCTCCTTCGATCCGGTTCGACCGGTGACCATGTGGATGAAGAACACGCTCATCCCCCTCGATATGCTGTTCCTCGACGATGCTGGCACGGTCGCCCATATCAAGACCAACGCACAGCCCCTGTCGCTCGATCTGATTTCATCCGGCGGGCCAGTCAAATACGTCCTGGAATTGAACGGTGGGGCGGCGGCGCGCTACGGCGCGCGGGTCGGAGACCGGCTCAAGCACGAGATCATACCGGCACCGTGACGGATCTGCGGGCTGGCGGCGCATTCTTGGGACGATTTCACGGGCGGGAAAGCGGCGGCGGCGGCCGAATATGAGGGTTTTGACGTGTGCCGTCGGCGGTGGTGAACGCTGCGCGCGCAGCTATGCAACGCCTTGGCCTTGACTTCGGCGGGCAACCCCTGCAAACCCCCGTCCACAGGCGGATCATGGCATCCGGAGCGTAGCGCAGCCTGGTAGCGCATCTGGTTTGGGAGCGCCCGCGCCTTCGCGGAAAATGCCAATCCGATCAATCTCTTAATCTCCGATCACGCGGCCCGGTCGCGGCATTCCGGCACCATTCCGGGTCATCGCGTTCAGGCCGGCCCGCACATCGTCGTCGAGCACATGGGCATAGCGGATGGTCGAGGCGATGTCGGCGTGGTTCATCGCCTCCTGCACCAGCCTGAGATCCCGCGTCGCCCTGAGCAGCTTGGTGGCGAAGTCGTGGCGCATGTCGTGGCGGCGGAAATCGGCGATGCCGGCGCGGCGCAGCGCCGTCTCCTCGCCGCGGCGATAGCCGGCCTGGGTGAGCGGGCGGCGCAGGCCCTTGGCGCGGCCGCGCGCGACCGCGTAAGTCCAGACCTGCGGCAGCGGTGACAGCTTCATTTCGCTGGCGATGAGGCCGGCGTCGGCATCGGAGATCCCGACCCAGGTGAGGCCCTTGCCCTTGATCCAGACACGGATGCGGCGGTTGACGAGGTCGACGTCGTGTTTCTTCAGATCGAGGGCGGCGTTCAGCCGCAGGCCGCGCGAGAACAGGAAGGCGGTGAAGGGGTGGAAGTCGGGCCGCAGCTCGCGCCAGAACGCCTCGGCCTCGGCCTCGCTCATCTCGCGTTCGCGCGGCGGCGCCTCGCGGCGGCGCAGCGCCGGCCAGTCGATCCGGTGCGGCTCGCAGCCAATGCCCCAGACCCTGGCGGCGCGGCCCATCAGCGCGCGCATCGGCTCGATGATGTTGCGGTTGACGGTGGCGCCGGCGATCAGCTTGGGGTTCTTCGTCCCCTTGGTCTCGGCGGCGCGGCGCAGCACCGCCTCGGCGATGTCGTCGGCGGTGATGTTGGCGAGGCGCCGGGCGCCGCCGAACAGCCGCTCGCAATGCTGCAGGCCGATGATGGTGTCGAGCCCGCCGGGCTTGTCGGCGAGCACCTCCAGGGCGTAGCGCTCGATCGCCGCGGTCAGGGTGAGGTGGTCGTTCGGTCCGCCGCGCAGGGCTTGCGCGCGCTCCCGCGCTTCGCATGCTTGAGCCGCTCTAAGAGTTCGCTCCCCCGTCGATCCGTGAACGCGACGACGTTCCCCCCGGATTTTGACGGTGAAGTCGAACTGGTAATAGGGGGATTTGAACGTCCCGTCCGGGCGTTTCGGGCGGTAGACGGACATGGCAGGTCCCTCGCGAGATAGGCCTCGAGATCCTCGCGGGCGTAGACGCGCCGCTTGCGGCGGAGGCGATGGGCGATCTTTCCGTCTTCGCGCTCGCGGCGCAAGCTGTCGGCCGAAAATCCGATGATCCGCGCGGCGGCGGCCTCGGAAATCAGCGGACCGGCGCGAAAGGCGGCGTCGAGCTCGGCGCGGATCGTCGGCGGCAGCATCACGGCCGGGCTCCGGCGCGCAGCGCGGCACGGCCCTGGCCGGTGATCTTGAGGCGCGGGTTGCGGCCAGAATAATCCAGCCGGGCGAGCTTGCGGGCGACCAGCGCGCGGCCGGCATCGAGGGCGACGAAGCCGGCGATGCCGCGAAAGCCGCCTATAATCCGGGCGAGGCCGAGCGGCCGGGCCGATTCCAGCGTGCGCAGCGCCCGGCGCATCGCCGGCGTCGGCGCGGGCGCGGCAGGGGCGGCGGCCGGATGGGGCGCGGCGGCGATCATGCCGCCCTCGCCGGATAGCCGTCATGGGTGACACCGTCGAGCAGGCGCCCGGCGCGTTTCTTGCCGACGTGACGTATGACGTGAAAGCGCTCGCCGTGGAAACCGCACCCGCCGGCGAGGTTCAGCCAGCGGGTCTTGCCTTCGTCGCGAAACTCGCGGGAATAGGCGGCGCGCCAGTCGGGATCGTCGCGCTCGCGGTCGATCGCCACTTCCCAGCTGCCCCATTGCTTGAACAGGAACGGCACGCCGGCGCGCGCGCACTGATCGCGGATGGCGCGCACCCAATCGGGATGCATCGGCCGGGCACCGCGGCCGCTCTCGCCGCCGGCGACGATCCAGTCGAGACCCGGCCTGCATCTCTCATCGTGATGATGATGAAGGTGCCTCGGACAATCCGGCGTGCCAATCCCGTGGTGCATTGCGCCGGAGCGACGGGGATCGCCGGCGCAACCTCGCTGTCCGCCGATCCAGAGCGTGCCGCCGAGCGTCGAATTGAAATTGATCCGCCCGAGCAGCGGCTCGGCCGACACCCAGCGGATTGCAGCCGGGGTGTCGAGCAGCGCCGGGATGCGCTCGTCGGCGCGAGTCTGGTCCTCGGCCGAGATGCCAAGCCAGACGTTTTTGAGCGGCCAATTTTCCGGTTTAGCCGCAGCCGCATCAGCGTCATGCCATTGGCGGCCGTGATGGCGTTCGGCAGTCGCGAAGACAGTTGCCGCACGATTTGCGTCTATCAGATATTCCCGCATCCGCTCTGCCCGCTTGGTCAGCACCTGGAAGGTGTGCTGCGGTTCCAGCGCCATCACCGCAAAGATGCGGTCGATCCAGGCGTCGGGCACATCCGGGTGAAACAGGTCGGACATCGAGTTGACGAAAATCCGGCGTGGTTTCGTCCAGCGCAGCGGCTGGGTCAGCACCTGGTCATCGGCGAGGTTGACGCGGCCGGTCCAGACGGGCGTGTTCAGCTTTTTCCCCACTCGGCCCTTGGCCTCGCCGCCTCTTGCCACGATCTTCGTGGTGCCGGCGTATTTGGCGGCGATGCGCGGGTTCGGGTTGCCGGCGAGACGATGGGCGTCGCGCATCGCGTAACAGTGGGTGCAGCCCGGCGAGACGAGGCTACACCCGGCGATCGGGTTCCAGGTCGCCTCGGTCCATTCGATCTTGGAATGGTCAGCCATCACGCGCTGCCTTTCGTCGGCATCGTCTTCGCCGCGAATTCAGCGATGAAGCGGTCAAGTTCGGTCTGGATCAGGGTCAGCCGGTCCATATCCGCCTGCGTCGGCTCCTCGCCCGGGTCCAGAATCGTCATGATGCTGGAGAACAGATGCTGGGCGCCGGCGAAGAAGGCGGTGCGCATCTCCTCCAACTGGACCTTTGGCGCGGCCGCCGGGATCGCGGCAATGCGCAGCCCGATCCAGCCGGCCTCGATCAACTTTCCGTCCCGGACAAGCTGTTTCGACAGGCGTTCCAGATGCGGGAGGTCAGCCATGGGACGCTCCCTGGAGCGCGGCGACGATGTCGGCGGCGGCGCGCAGCCGTTGCTGGGTGGCGTGGCGTTCGTGCCAGTATCTGTTGCCAAGCGCCTGGCCGTTGGCGGTTGCGAAGGCGATGTCGTCGACCTCGGCGGCACGGCGCTCGGCCAGCTCGGCGCGCAGGCGGTCGCGGTGGGCGACAGCAGCGGCGGCGAGGCTATCGCTGCGGATCAGCTCGATCGGCGCGGCTCGATCAGTCATGGTGATTCTCCAGGAGGGCGATGGCTTTGAGAAGCGTGCTGGCGTGGCAAATGTCGTCTGCCCCATCCTCGGGAATCCGGCACCAGCAGGCGAGGTTGTGGCCGACGAGATCGCACCAGCCGGCGCGAAAGGCGGCCAGGACCTTTTCCTGCTCGGCGATATCGGCGCGAGCGGTGAGACAGAGATGGCCGGCGATCAGCTGCCGGTGGAGGTCGACGCAGCGCGCCCGGTCGCCGTCACGGCCGACGATGAAGGGATTTTTGAAGCGGCCCGGCCGGGCGACGGCGATCGCCGGCAGGCCGTTGACGGCATCGCTATGCGCCTGCAGGTCGAAGCCGGCGGCGCGCGACAGCCTCAAGCGAACCGGGCGGGTCATGGCCGGATCTCGGCGAACATGTCGGATTGGGATGGGGACGTGGGGTGGGCAATGCGTTTGCGCCAATCGAAAAGGCCGAGGGCGCCCTTGACCGGGAGAAACGGCACCGGCCGGGGGTTGGCCAGAACGAAGCCGAAGAGGCCGAAGAACCACGGGCTGTCCGAAGTCTCGACGCAATCGACGATCTCGGCCGTGCCGACAATGCCGCCGCGATCGAAGTCCAGCGCATAGGAATGGCGCGGACAGAGTTTACTGCGCTCGGCCTCATCTGGAACCGCTCCGGCGAAGGCTGCGTTGAAATCGTCGACATCGCCCTGGTTCGGCTTGTAGGCGCTGGCGTGCAGGCAGACCGGACCGCGGTAGGCGGTGCTCCATTTACGGTTTTCGATGTCCTTGCCGGCGGAAAGGATCGCCCATGCCCAGGGCTGTCGGATCGACAGGGCCAGTGCGGGAAGGTCGGCGCTCATGATCCATACCTCTTCTGGTCGAGAAAGGCCCGCAGCGCGGCGCGATCGAGTGGCGCCTGGCCCGGCCCGGTGACGATCTGGCAGAGACCGTCGGCGAAGATCGCATCGAGGATGCGGATGCCGTCGACGCCGGCCCGCCGCCATTCGATCGCCAGCGCGTCGCAAAGCGCCTGGACGAAGGCGCCGGCGTCCGGATAGGCCGGCGTCAGGCTGTCGCAAATGACGATCTGGACGGGGCGGGCGGCGGTCATGGTCGGGCTTCGCCCTTAAGCTCCTCGGCGATCGCCTGCGTCGCTGGCGAAGCCGCAGCGCGGGCGCTGGCCGGCTTGCTACCCTTGCGACCCTTGCCACGCGTGACCCGGTCGGCGGCCTTGCGGAAGGTTGCCAGATCGACCGGCGGCGTGGTGACGGTTTTGCCGGTCTCGTCGACATAGGAGAGCGAGACGGTCTCTGATCCCTCGCGGCGTTCGGTGCCGGTGGCGGCGCGGGGCGGGTGCCCCTTGCGCTGCACCGGCAAGGCCTCGTCGCCGAAGGGCAGGTCCGGCGTCATGCCGAGCGCGTTCAGATAAAGATCGAGGAGCGCCTCGAATTCCTGGCGTTCGTTCTGATCCTGCTTGCGCAGCGCGACCGCGCGCCGCAACACCTTCACGTCGAAGCCGTTGCCCTTGGCCTCGGCATAGACATCCTTGATGTCGTCGCTGATGGTCTTTTTCTCTTCCTCGAGCCGCTCGATGCGCTCGACGAAGCTGCGCAGCTGATCCTGGGCAACACCGTTGACGTCGCTCATGGCCGGACCGCCGGTTCGATGCGCTCGACTACGCGCATGTCGCCGAAGCTATGGACGTGCGGCACCAGCGCGTACTGCGTCATCCAGCCGCGCAGCACATCACCCAATCGGCGTTCCAGATCGCGCCGGTGCTCGGGCCGCGCATTGATCTCGGCGCCGTCCTCGCTCCACGCGTCCTCGTTGCGATCATCGAAGCCTTCCAGCACGATCTCTGCATCGAAGCAGTCGAAGCTGAGGGCCATCTTGTCGGCCTCGCAAATCGAGAACGCGGCGGCGTCGAATTCGGCCCGGCCAGCGGCGATCGCGTCGCCGCGGCTGGCGTGCGGGCCGCTCCATCTCTCCGCGTCGTCGGAATCGGCGAAATACCAGGCGTATTGTCCATCGCTCATTCCGCAGCTCCTTCGAATTGTTGGCGCCCGGCGGCGAGCGCCGCATCGGGGCAAAGGCGGGTGAGGGCATCGGCAAAGCGCCCGTAGGCAGTGCCGGCGGGCCAGGCGCGGATCCGGCCCTGGCGCAGCTTCAGCACCGGCGCGGCTTCCATCGCCGGTTCCCAAGGTTTGGGCGCCGGCAGCAGCAGATCGCGGCGCTCGGTTTTCAGCGCGCTGACGTCGAAGCATTTGACGAGCGTCCGGGCGCGGTCGTCGATCGGGGGCAGGCCGGCGGCGGCAAAGATCGCGCGGTCGAGCCGGTCCTCGACGGCGAAGCGCAGCCGTCGCAGCCAGGCGATGCGCGCCTCGATGACGGTCTCCGGCACGCCCGAGGCGGCGGCGTGGGCGGCAAGCTCGGCCTCGATCGCCAGCTTGGCCGGGCTCGGCGTGTCGCCGAGATAGGCCTCGTGTCCGTCATGCAGGAGGCAATACGCGGCGAGCAGCGGCTCGCCGGTTTCGTCCTCGGCGGCTTCCGCCATCAGGACGGAATGCTGGGCGACCGAATAGGCGGTCGGGGTCTGGCCGGCAAAGCGGGCGATCTGCGACAGGCCGTGGCCGATTTCGGTCCACAGATGCGCCGGCGCGACGACCGGCGCGGAAAAATCCAGCGCCCGGCCGGTGGCGGTCTGGTCCCAGGCGGAAGGGGTTTCTGTCCCCGCCTTAAGCTTCTCGCTTTGCTCGGCGCTGCGGGGCCCCTGACGCCGCGAGGCCGCAGGCTGCTCCTGCTGGTGTCCGGCGTTCATGCCGGGCCTCCGCTCTTGTCGCGTTTGATTTTCCGGATGGCGCGGCCGGGGAAGCGGGCGAGCGCTTCGTCGCCGGCCTGTTTCGGCGTCGCGGTGGTGATGACGACCGGTGCCGGCGTCTCGCCGCCGACGGGATCGAAATGCACCCGGAACGGAATCGGCGCGCTCATGCCACGCCCGCCGCGACAAGACAGACGGCGGCGACGAAGCCGGCGAGAACGGCGAGTTCGAGCAGCGCCCGGGCGGTGTCGCGCAGGACGGCCATCAGACCCGCGCTCCGTCGGTTGCGGCGTTGGCGAGAATGCGGGCGGCGTCGGCATGGGCGGCCAGCAAATCCGGCGTCCAGCCGCGCAGCAGCAGGTCGGCTTCCTCGCAGGCGCCGGTGACGGCGGCGATGTCGATCATGTCGGTCGCAAGGCGGGCGACCTTTTTCTTTGCCCCGCCCTTAAGCTCCTCGCCTGCGGCTGCGTCGCTGGCGTGGGCCCCGGGGGCGGTTCGCTTCAGGATTTCGGCGGCGGTGAGGGGGCGGGTTTCGATCATCGGAACCTCCCTCACAGCAGCGCGGTCAGATAGCCGAGGCCGACGCCGACCATCGCCGAGGCGATGGCGGTGGCCACGACGAAACAGACCACCACGGCGAGGTTCGGCCCGGTGTCGAGATTGCCGGGCAGATCCGGGAAGACGTCGTCGTGCGGTCTGTCCGACCAGTCGGCGCCGCGCAGCCGGGCGATCAGGTCTGCTTCGGTCGGATCGGTGTCCGGCGTCCGATAGACCTCCTCGAACAGCCGGCGCCGGGGGCCGGTCGCCGCACCGGGAGCCCATTCGACAGGCTCAGGACGCGAAGCGATGACCGGCGGACCGTCGGCCCTGGGAGGACGACCGACGGATGAAACAGCGGCGGCGGCTGCGGAATCTGGAAACATGGAAAAACTCCCATCGGGGTGGCGATGGGGGCTAAGTAGCCATAACGGCTACAATCTTGTCAAGAGGTGTAGCGTAATTGGCTACGTTTCGGTGGCGCTACTCGCGTGAAACAGCATAGCGCACGCGGCCGATCACGCGCACTTCCTCGCCCTCGGCCTCCCCTGCGATGGGGATCGGGCGCTGATAGCGCGGATCGTCGGATTCGGCGATAAGCCAAAGCTCGCCCTCGGGATCGCGGTGGAGCAGTTTCACCGTCGTCTCGATCGTGCCGTCCAGGCGACGCCGCTCAACGACATAACGACGGCCCGGCACGGGGTGTTCGTTGTCGGTCCACGGTGCCGTGCAGACGACGACCGATCCTTCCGCGTAGCGGCGATTCATCGAAGGTCCGCGGACTTCCGCCGCGAACAGAGGCAGCCCATCGAGGGCGGGGTCGCGGGGAACCGGCACATCGTACCAGTCCTCCGGGTCGGCCCACTCCGAACTCTCGGAGAATACACCAGCCTGAACCGATGCCTTGACCGTGACCATCCGGGTCGACGACGGCGCGACCAGCACTTCGATCGGCGGGACGCCAAGCGCCTTGCCGAGCCGATCCATCCACGAGGTGTTCAGATCCATGGTGCCGGCGATCAGCTTGGAGATCGTGACGGGGTGTGCCTCCACGCGCTCCGCCAGGGTCTCGCGCGTGACACCCTTCTCTTTCATGATCGTCTTGATCCGGTTCTTCATTTCCGGAACGTAGCCGATGCGGCTACAGACGAAAGAGCGTGACAGGCTACATTCGCTTGACACAATGGTAGCCGATATGGCTACATTCGTTCCCATGTCACAAATCACCCTCACCGAATGGCGCACCGAAGCGCGCAAGAGCCTCGCGGAAACCGCCGGGCTGCTCGGCATCGGCGGCACGAACGCGGCCCGCACATTGCAGCGATACGAGAGCGGCGAGCGTCCTTGCCCGCTCGAACTCGCGCTCGCCATCGAGTCGCTGACCGGGGGGCGCGTTCCTCCGGTCTCCTTCCAGCGCGCCCGTGAGGAATTCACCATGTCCAGGCCGACACCCGCCGCCTTCGCCTCGGCGTCCGGCCACGTCGTCACCCCGCACCAGCCGCAGGGCAGCGCGGGTGTCGTTGGCGGGGAGGCCGGTCTCGCGTGCCCCGCCAGCGATCCTTCGACGGGCTCTGGAGGGCCGAAGCTTAAGGGCGGTGCAGACAATCTTCATGATGGCGAGAATGCGGCCGACGGTCGCGCCGCGCATGTGAATTCCTCGGACGATGCATCACAGGCGGTTGCGCGATGAGCGGGCTTCGCGAGCTGACGCCAGACCAGAAGGCGCTGAAGGTGACCACTTCGGCGCTGGTCGAGGCCTGCGGCGGGCCGGTGGCCGTCGCCTCGGTGCTCGGCATCGCCCAGTCGCTGGTCTCCTCCTATGGCAGCCAGTCGTTTCCCGACCGGTTCATGCCGGTGGTCCACGTCATGCGACTGGAGGCCCTGTGCGGCCGCGCGATCGTCTCGCGCTGGCTGGTCGAGCGGCTGGCCGGGGAGGCGGGCGCAGGGTCAGGCGCGCTCGCCGTCGCCGACGTCGCGCAGATCGCGCTGGAAAGCGCCGAGGCGGAGATGGCGATCCTGTCGGCGATCGCCGACGGCCGGGTCACCAGCGCCGAGCGGGCGGCGATCCGGGCCGAACTCGACGACTGCCTGAAAATCTTCACCGACCTCAAGCGCAAGGTGGAACAGCCATGAGCGACCGGATCATATGGACGGCGGCACGGATCGCGCGTGCGGCGAAATTATGGGCCGAGGGGCAGACCGCGGCGGCGATCGCCGCCGATCTCGGCTGTCCGCGAAACGCCATCGTCGGCCTCGCCGATCGCCACCGCGACCGCTTTCCCAAGCGCCGGAAGGGGGGCGTCGTCGCGCCGCCGTCAGGTTCGCCGGCTGCCGTCTGCAGCACGACCGAGGCGCGGCTGGAGCTGGTGGCGCCATTGTGGCGCGCCGGTCTGACCGTGACCGACATTACCCAGCGCACTGGCCTGACCCGGAACCAGGTGAACTGGCTGGTGCGCCAGCATCCCGACCGTTTGCCGCCGCGTCGGCGCGGCTTTGCGGCGGCGAGCCATCCGATGAAACTCAAGGCCGTGCGGACAGCGCGGAAAGAGTCGTTTGTCCCATTCTTAAGTTGCGCTTCGCTTGCTGACGGGGGGCCCGGTGCTGATTCCTCTGCCCCGTCCTTAAGTGTCGCCTCCGGCTCACTGACGGGGACCCCGGCCGACCCGCCGGCGAAGGCGGATGCGTTTCGGCCGCTGCCGGGCACCCATCCGGTGCCGCTGTGGGCTGACGAGGCAACCGGCTGCCGCTGGCCGGTGCATGTCGACGGGTCCGATCCGATGGCGCGGTCGACGCTGTTCGTCTGCAACGCAGCCATCTCTGCCCCGCCCTTAAGCGGCAGGCCGCTGGCGGGGACCCCGTGTTCCTACTGCGCGACGCACGCGGCGCTGGCGAATGGCGAGGGGTCCTGGGCCGAGCGCCGGGCGATTCGCGACGCGCGGCGGGCGGCATGAGCGCGCTCGCCTTCGCATCCAGGTCCGGGGCCAGCCGACCGCAGGAGAGTGAGACTGCAGTGCCGCTCGGTGAGGACAGGTTATCTGCCCAACCCTCAAGCTCTCTCGCCTCCGAGGCGAGCCACGGGTCTCGCCCGTCCTCACGGACCGTCGCTGGCGGGGACCCCGTTTGCCCGTGCTGCGGCGCGGCGGTCGACCCGCTCGCCGTTCTGGTCGATCCCGATCGGCAGATCGTCGTCTGCGCCGGTCGTTCCGTGCGGCTGACCGGCATGGAGCTCACCCTGGTCCAGGCGCTGGCCGGGGCGTTTCCGCGCACGCTTAGCCGCGAGGCACTGGTCACGGCGCTCTATCCCAATCCGGCCGACGCGGCCGGGGACAAGATCGTCGATGTGCTGGTCTCGAAGGTCCGCCGCAAGCTCGATCCGCTAGGGCTGGTGATCACCACGCAATGGGGCGTCGGCTACACGCTGGAGCGGCCCGCCGCCGACATCGATCCGTCCCGATTGCGGGGCGATCGCTTCGCCGCCAGCCGCAATGTCGCGGCGTCGACGGACGCGGCCGGCCATGCTGCCATCGCGGACCTGCGCGCGCGCGGCTTCCGGATCGCCGACATCGCCCGAATCCTGAAGCTGACCTATCGCTCCGTCGAACTGGCGCTGGGCGAGACCGGGAGGCGGCAATGAGGATGGGGTCCCCGCCAGCGACGAGCAGAGCGAGCGAGCTTAAGGGCGGGGCAAACGACGCGCCCCTGTCCTCACTCGTTGGCGCAATTGCCGACAGAACGCCCGATCTGGACGCGATCGCGACCGGATGCGTCGGCGAATTGCGGCGGGTTCTGGCGGCGCTGCAGGCGGGCGACCGCGATCTGCTGGCTCGGCTGGCAGTGGAGGGGACGGTGCTGCGCCGCGATCCGGACGCGCCTAAGCCGGGAGGCTGGCAATGAGCGGCGACGCCTATCGCCAATTCCTCGAGGCGAAGACGACGGTCGCGCAGCGGTTCGGCTTCGAGGTGGATTTCGATGCCGTCAATCCGGCGCTCAAGCCGCACACCCGCGCGATCGCACGGTGGGGCGTCGCCGGCGGCAGGCGGGCGTTCTTTACCCGATTCGGTCTGCATAAGACCGCCACCCAGATCGAGGTGATGAGACTCATCGGCCAGCGGACGCGCGGCCATCGGCTGATTGTCCTGCCGCTCGGCGTGCGGCGCGAATTCCTGGGCGAGACCGCGGCGCGGTTCACCGGAGACTTCGCCGCGCCGCTCAAATTCATCCGCTCGGCCGGGGATATGGCCGGCGAGGAGTTCATCCACATCACCAATTACGAGACGGTGCGCGACGGCCGTCTCGATCCGGGCCTGTTCATTGCCTCCAGTCTCGACGAGGCGTCGGTGCTGCGCTCCTACGGATCGAAGACCTATCAAAGCTTCCTGACCCTGTTTGAGCATGTGCCATTTCGTTTCGTCGCGACGGCGACGCCCTCGCCGAACCGGCTCAAGGAACTGATCCATTATGCCGGCTTCCTCGGCGTCATGGACACCGGCCAGGCACTGACGCGGTTTTTCCAGCGCAACCCGAAGAAGGCCAACGACCTCACGCTCTATCCACACAAGCAGCGGGAATTCTGGCTGTGGGTGAACTCCTGGGCAGTGTTCCTGCAAAAGCCCTCCGACCTCGGCTTTTCCGACGAAGGCTATGATCTGCCGCCGCTCGACGTGCGTTATCACGAGGTCGAGACGCGCCTGTTCGACGGTTCGTTCGAGCGGGACGGGCAGGGCGTCCTGATCCGCGACGCCGGCAACGACCTCACCGCCGCCGCGCGGGAAAAGCGCGACAGCATCGATGTGAGGATTGGCCGCGCGGCGGCGATCGTTGCCGCCGCGCCAAAGGATCATTTCGTGCTGTGGCACGATCTGGAAGACGAGCGGCGGGCGATCGAGCGGGCGATCCCCGCCGTCGCCTCGGTCTATGGCAGTCAGGATCTGGAGTTGCGGGAATCGATCGTCGGGGATTTTTCCGACGGGCGGATCGCGCGCATGGCCGGCAAACCGGTGATGCTGGGCTCCGGCACCAATCTGCAGCGCCATTGCCATCGGGCGATCTTCGTCGGCGTCACCGCCAAGTTCAACGACTTCATTCAGGCGATGCACCGGCTGCTGCGCTTCGGCCAGACGCAAACCGTGCGCGCCGACATCATCCACACTGACCAGGAGCGCGGCACCGTCCGCATCCTCAACCTCAAATGGCGCCAGCACGAGGAGATGATGGAGACGATGAGCGCAATCATCCGCGAGCATGGGCTCGATCAGTTGAACATGGCCGACGAAATGCGCCGGGCGATCGGCATCGAACGTCGCGCTGCGGCAGGGGAAAACTGGCGGGTCGCCAACAACGACTGCGTCGACGAAACCCGGATGATGGATGCGAACTCTGTCGACCTGATCGTCACCTCGATCCCCTTCGCCAACCACTACGAATATACGCCGAGCTACAATGATTTCGGCCACACCGACGACAACGCCCATTTCTGGAGGCAGATGGATTTTCTGACGCCGGAGCTTGTGCGCGTGCTCAAGCCCGGCCGGATCGCGGCGATCCACGTCAAGGACCGCATCCTGTTCGGATCCGTCACCGGTGAGGGCCGCCCGACCGTCTCGCCGTTTCATGCGGAGACAATTTTCCATGGCCTGAAACACGGCTTCGTCTATTGCGGCATGATCACGATCATCACCGACGTGGTGGCGGAGAACAACCAGACCTACCGGCTGTCCTATTCGGAGATGCTGAAGGACGCCTCCAAGATGGGCGTCGGTTCGCCGGAATACGTGATTCTGTTCGCCAAGCCGCAGACAGACCGCTCGAAGGGGTATGCCGACGAGCGCATCGCCAAGGATCGGGCGGCTTATTCGCTGGCCCGCTGGCAGATCGACGCGCACGCCTTCTGGCGATCGTCCGGCGACCGCATGTTGACCGTGCCGGAACTGGCGAAACTGCCGACCGACGTTCTCGCCCGCATCTTTCCCGGCGAGACCCTGAAATCGGTCTACGACTACCGCGATCACGTTGCGGTCGGTGAGGCGCTGGAGCAACGCCGGGCGCTGCCGACCAAGTTCATGGCGCTGGCGCCGGGCAGCTCCGATCCGGACGTTTGGCACGATGTCGCCCGGATGCGGACGCTGAACGCAGATCAGGTAGCGCGCGGCCGTGAAAAGCACATCTGCCCGCTGCAGTTCGACATCGTCGACCGGCTGATCGAGCGCTATTCCATGCAAGGCGAGACCGTGTTCGACCCGTTCGGCGGCCTGTTCACCGTGCCCTATTGCGCGATGGCGCTCGGCCGGAAGGGCGTCTCGGTCGAACTCAACGGCGATTATTTCCGCGACGGCGTTCGGCATCTGGAGCGGCAGGAAAAGACGCTCGCGGTGCCGACGCTGTTCCAGATGATGGACGCGGCGGTGCCGCGCGAGGCAGCCGAATGAGCGCCCCGTTCGCCGCCGACCCGTCCTTCCTCGCCTTCGCGCAGGTGCATCTGCGTGCCGCCCGGCGCGGCGAGGTCGCCGTCGCCAGCGCCTTCGCGACCTATGGCAAGTTCTGCCGGCGGCGCGGCACTGCGGCTTTGAGCCGGGCGAATTTCGGCGCCGCGCTTTTGGCGCTCGCACGGCCGCTCGGCGGCTGCCGGGCCGGCGAGACGATCACCGCCCTGGCGCTGAGCGACGGCGAGGCGCCACCGGCCTGTGAGGCGATCCGCGCGGTACCCGCGCCGCCGGCGATGCCTTCGGCGCAGCGGCTGTCGCGACCGCTGCCGCGCCCGCTATCCGCACCGGGCGGTCTCCCGGCATTCTCAGGAGTAGACGATGACAACAAAGGTGACAGTCGACGCGCACGCGGGATGGCCAGTCATGGTGACGATCAAGCACGGCGAGCCGAATGCGCAGAAGAGCATTTCGACCGAGACCGTGGAGCCGAATACGACGCGCGACTTCTACATTCATTCGGGGCAGCAGGTGGTGGGGATCGAAGAACAACCGCGCACCTGAAGCCATCCGGCTGCGATGGGCGCGGGAGACGAGATCCTGCGCTCATCCCGTCGCCGCCGATCATCCCGGCCGACCCGGTCGCGGACTTCCTGGCGACCCGGCTGATCGAGGCGCCGGGCTTCGTCGTCGCGCTGGAATCGCTCCGCACCGCGGTGCGCGCCGAGGATCTGAAATTTTCCGATGTGATCGACCGGGCGCGGGCGCGCGGCCATTCCATCCGCAAGAATGCATGGGGCCCGGATTTCCTCACCGACGCGCAGCTGGTCGAGGCGGGGCAGTCCGGCCGGGAGGCGGAGCCGAAGCTTAAGGGCGGGGCAGACAGACGCGAGGCGGCGGAATGAAGGACAGGCACTCGATGCGGGTGCTCGTCGCCTGCGAATTCTCCGGCGTTGTCCGCCGCGCCTTCGCCGCTCTGGGGCACGATGCGTGGTCCTGTGACCTCCTGCCGTCAGAGGACCGGAGCAACAAGCATCTGATCGGCGACGTCCGGGATTACCTTGAGGACGGATGGGACCTGTTGATGGTTGCGCATCCTCCCTGCACGCGACTTTGCAACAGCGGCGTTCGATGGCTGCACACTCCGCCGCCTGGAAGAACCGGAGATTCCATGTGGCAAGAACTGGAGGAGGGTGCTGCGCTGTTCTCCAAATGCTGGAATGCGACGATCGAGCGGATCGCCATCGAAAATCCTGTGATGCACAAGCACGCGAAGGCACGGATCGCGAACTATGTCGAGCCGGCGCAATCCGTCCAGCCGTGGCAGTTCGGGCATGGCGAGACCAAGCGCACCTGCCTCTGGCTGAAGAACCTCCCCGCGTTGGTGCCGACGAACGTGGTCGAAGGTCGGGCCCAGCGAATCCACCGGATGTCACCAGGGCCTGATCGTTGGAGGGAGCGTTCCCGTTTCTTTCCCGGCATCGCCACTGCCATGGCTGACCAATGGGGCGGTCCTGTCCTGCAGGAGGCGGCGGAATGACCGGTTCGCAGCACGATACCGAACTCATCCGCCTGCGGCGCGAGCTGGACGAGGCGCAAACGCGCATCCGGCAGCTGAAGAACGCCTTTGCCGGCGACTTCGTGCCGCCGGAAGACTGGGGGCTGTGCCGCAGCGAGATCATCATCATGCAGGCGCTGGTCAACCGGCCGCTGGTCTCCAAGGCGGCGCTGGCGGAACTTCTGTGGGACGACCCGGCGCGGCTGGACCATCCGCCGGCGGTGATCGAGTGCCACGTCTCCAAGCTGCGCACCAAGACCCGGCCGTTCGGCATCGAGATCAGGATGAGCCGGGGCCTCGGCTATCGCCTGGTCGACCGGGCGCGCGTGCGGGAGCTTTCGGAATGACGGCGGCGCTGCAAACCAGCGAAACGCAACGGCTGGCGATCGACGATTTCGTCGAGGAGGCGCGGCAGGTGAGTGTGGCCGAAGCCGCCGACCGGCTCGGCGTCGCCGGGCTGTCCCGGGCCGGAACGAGCGGCGAGGAGAGCGGCCCGTGCCCGGCCTGCGGCGGCACCGACCGATTCGCGATCAATCGCAAGCGCAACGTCTGGAACTGCCGTGGCGCCATCGGCGGCAAGGACGGCATCAGCCTCGCCGCGCATCTCGGCGGGCTCGACATTGCGTCACGTGACGGGTTCCTCCTCGCCTGCGCCGAGGCGCTGGGGCGGCCGCTGCCGGACGAAATTGCCACCGAGACGGAAGCGGACAAGGCCGCGCGGGAAGCGCGGCTTGCCGCGCGCAAGGCGAAGACCGCGGCCGACCGGGACCGCGGCGAGCGGGCCGCGGCCGATTTCCGCGAAAAGGAGCGGGCCAAGGCGCGCGGCAAGTGGGTGGCTGGTTTTCCCCTCACTGGCCTGCCGGCCATCTCTCCCCAAAGGGGCGAGACAGACGCCAGGACCGCCGTGCGGGCCTATCTCGCGCTGCGGTTGGGCGGCCACGCGCTGCCCGATTTGCCGCACCTGCGCGCGATCGCGGCCGAACCCTATTGGGTGACGGTGGGCAAGGGGGAGCAAATCGCCTTCGCCCGGGGGGAGATCGACGCGGCGACGGTCTGGCAAGAAGTTCCCGCCGACGGCAGGCCGCACGCGATCCACGAGGGGCTGGCGCTGGTCGCGCCCTTCGTCGATCCGGTCGGGACGATCGTCGGATGCCATCTGACCTTCATCGACCTGGCGGGACCGAAGGGGCGGCCGCTGATCTGGCTGCGCACGACCAAGGCGGACGGAACGCGGACGATCGAACGCGCCAAGACCAAGAAGATGCGCGGCACCAAGAAGGGCGGGATGATTCCGCTCGTCGGATTTACCGAATCGGGCGGCCGGATATGTGCGGAAATATGCAGGACACGCGGCGTCCTCGGCGAGGGGATCGAGAACGTGCTGGCGGTCGGCTTGGCGGAGGGCTTCCGTCCTGACACGCTTTACGCCGCCGCCGGCGATCTCGGCAATCTGGCCGGGCCCGCCGACCCGAAAAGCGCCTTCGGCCATCCGGTGCTGAAGGATCGCGGCGGCAAGCGGCCGTTGCGCGTTCAGGGGCCGGTGCCGCGCACCGACCAGGCACCCGACGATGCGATGGCCGTGCCCGATCGGGTCAGCGAGATCCTGCTCGCCGCCGACGGGGATTCCGAGCGCTGGACAACCGCCGCGGCGATGCTGCGGGCGGAAAGGAGATTGTCTGCCCCGCCCTTAAGCTCCTCGCCTTCGGCTGCGTCGCTGGCGGGGGCCCCGGGGTCCCCATCAGCGAGCGCAGCGAAGCTTAAGGATGGGGCAAAGAACCGCGCCATCGCGACCGCCTGGCCGCCGGCGGGGATGGATTTCGCCGATCTTTTGACCGGGGAGACTCTTTGATGCTCGTCGCCCCGATTTTGCACATCGAAGAGATCGATCGCCGCGAACTCAACCGACTTCTGTTGGATTGGGGGCACCGCATGGGGCCGTATACAAGGCCACGCTACTGCTTTGAATCGCACTACGCGATGTTCGAGCATGGCGAGCCTGTCGCAGTGACGGCCGCTGGCGAGACCGTGCGCGAGGTCGTCGGGGACACCGGACTTGCCCGCACCGAAGTCGTGGAGTTGGTCCGACTGTGCGCCGCGCGGCGTGATCTGTGTCGGCCGATGTTGAGGTTATGGCGGGAGATCGTCTTTCCGCGAATTGCGGCGGCGCATCATCGCCGGTTCGCAGTCTCCTATCAGGATCAATCTTTGCACTCGGGCGACCTCTATCGCTTCGATGGGTGGATCGCGATAGGCCGCGGCGGCGGCAGCGGATCAGACCAGCGATCCGGCCGTGTTGGGCGCAAGTTGAAGATCTGGGCATGGGCCGGAGGCGCGGCCGACCGCCAGGAATTGCGTGACCTGGCCGGGGAGGGTGCACGATGACGGTGCTTAAGGCCGCCGCCGTGCTGACGCTTTGGCGCGACGGGCGCTTCTTCGATACGCTCGACATCGCGTTGGCGCTTGGCGTGCATGAATCCGACGTCTGCCGCGTCCTCGATGCCGCCCGCCAGCGCGGCACTCCGCCGCTGCAGGTGGTCTGATGGCGAAGGCGGAGAACGACAACCTCGCCGCGGTGCGGGCCTATCTGGAGCGGGCCGGGATGGATTCGGCCGCTGGCGAGGACGCGCCGGAGCCCGAAACCCGCGAGCCCGTCGACGACGAGCCGGAGGGCGGGACAAAAATCATTCGCATCAACACGCTCGACGTGCCCCAGGCCGGCGATCCGGAGACGGCCGACGAAACGGTCACGGGATTCTGCGCCGACCTGCACCAGTCGGACACCGACAACGGCATCCGGCTGATCGCGCATTTCGGCCGCAACATCCGGGTGCTCGCCCAGGAAAAGGCGGAAAAGCCGATGTTCGTGGTGTGGACCGGCCAGCACTGGGACATCAACCAGGGGCGGCCACGGGCGCAGCGGCTGTCACAGCGGCTCGGCGAGCGGATCATCGGCGAGGTGCCGATGCTCAATCCCTCGAAGCATCAGGCCGCCGTGCTCGAGGCGGCGGTGGCGATCCGCGCCAAGCCCGCCGAGGAGGTCAGCGCCGCCGACAAGGCCGTGCTCGACCAGGCCAAGGCGATCGAGCGCGGCGTCGCCGGGGCGCGCAAGAGCCGGCGCGACTTCGGCATTTCGTCGAAGAACAGCGCCCGGATGAAATCCATGCTGGATTGCGCCGCGCCGCATCTTCTGACCGATCCCGACGTGTTCAACGCCGACCATCTGAAGGTCGCGGTGAAGAACGCCACGCTGACCTTTTCCACCACGATCGAGCGCGAGGTGAACCCGGCGGCCGAGCGCGACGACGCGCCGGCGGGCACACCGGACCATATCGTGGCGCGGCGGGCGAAACTGGCGGTCGCCAAGGGGCATCGCCGCGACGACCTGATTTCCGAGCTGATCCCGGTCGCCTACGACCGCCGCGCCCGCTGCCCGACATGGCTGGCGTTCCTGGAGGAGTATCTGCCGGACGCGGAGGTGCGGCGGATGGTGCAGGTGGCGTTCGGGCTGGGGCTGCTCGGCGTCACCGTGCAAAAGCTGTTCTTCCACTACGGCAACGGCGCCAACGGCAAGTCGGTCTGCATGGAGGTGGTCTGCCGGGTGCTGGGCGAGGCGGCGGTGACGCTGCCGTCGTCGTCCTTCTTCGGCCCGACCGGACAGGCGGGCGCCGCCTCGCCGGACATCGCCCGGCTCTATGGCCGCCGGCTTCTGCGCGTCAAGGAACTGCCGAAGGGCGAGCCGCTGCGCGAGGATCTGGTCAAGGAGCTGACCGGTGGCGAGACGATGACCGGCCGCGACCTCTTTGCCGGCTATTTCGACTTCCGGCCGATCTTCACCGTGCACATGTCGGGCAACAATTATCCGACGATCACCGGCACCGACGACGGCATCTGGCGCCGCATGGCGGTGGTCTTGTGGCCGAAGACGATCCCGGTCGACCAGCGCCGGGATTTCGAGGACGTCGTCTCGGAGTTCAAGCCCGAGCATCCAGGCATTCTCAATTGGCTGATCGAGGGCGTGCTGATCTACCTCGCCGAGGGGCTGACGATTCCCGAGACGGTGCAGCGCGAGACCCAGAAATACCGCGACGAAATGGACCCGACGGCGGCCTTCGTCGCCGCGCATGTGCGCCCGAAGCCGGGCGACGAGGTGCTCGCGCGCGATCTCTACCAAACCTATGTCGCCTGGGCCGAGGGCTCGTCGGTCAAGCCGATCTCGGAGACCGCCTTCGGCCGCAACATGGCGAAGAAGTTCACGCGCGAGGACGGCCGCGTGCGTCGCTATGTCGACATCACCCTGTTCGATCCGCCGCCGCCGCGCCAGCACGGCCCCGGCGACTATCCGGAGCGCTATGTGCGATGATGTTTCACCTTCACCACCGCCGCCAAGCCCGCGAACCCATTGAGGGTCTTCCGTACTCTCGCGGAGTATCGCGGGCGCCCCCGCCAGGTGCCTTCGCAGCGAGGGTTGCGAGGGTTTGGCGACAGTTTCGCGAGGGTTTCGACGGGGTGCGGGGGCCTGCGCCACAAGGGATTGCGAGGGTTTGCGATGGTTTTGGCGGGTCTTCTACATGTGAGAAGGGCTGCGGGGTGATGACGGTTTCATGTTCATAAGGGCGGCACAAACCCTCGCAAAAGCCCATCATCGTCCTGAAACCATTGACGAAAAACCCTCGCTAAAACCCTCACAAACCATCGAAAAACTATCGCAACTATCGCAAAAGACAAAAGGAGCGGGGATATGAAACCGATCGGGATCGAGGCGCTGCTGACCTGGGCCTATGTCCAGGAACTGCCGAAGGCGGGGTCCGGCACGGTGCGCGGCCATGCTGGGCCAGGCTTCGGCATCGGCGGCTGGGACATGGTGTCGGACTATGCCGAGCTGCTGACGCTGATCGACATCTCGAACCAGTGGGGCTGCGTGCCGGATCTTGGGGCCGAGGCCGAGCCGCACCCGGATGCCATCCTGGTCGGCCAGGCAGTGGCGGGGCTTGCCGATGTCGGCTTTGCGGCGCCGGACGGATACGATCTGCTCGCCGACATCGTGCTGGCCGACGGCACGGGATTGACCGAGGCCGAGCGGGCGGATGCGCATGACCGGGGGCTGGCACTGGCGCGGATCAATGGCGGGCGCTGGCCGGCGACGATCGCCCGGGCGGCGATCCTTGGCCGGGCGCCGGACTGGGACGGCGACGGGACGATCGCGCGGCGGATGGTGAGCGGGCCGCAGGGCGCGCCGGCGTGGTTCCGCCTGGCCGAGCGGCCCGACGCCTATGGCCGGGGCACGGTGAGCGTCGAGATCGACGGCTACAACCGGACCAGCCAGCGGCCTTATCCGGGCGCCTATCGCAAGACGCGGCTGGCGCCGGACCCGGCCGGGCTGGTCGAGCGTCGGGCCGAATATCAGGCATGGGTGCTGACGCTGGCGGCACTGGCCGCCGATCTCGACGGGCGGCTGGCGGCGCATCGGGTGAGTGGCCCGGAGCGGGCGCTGTGGCCGTGGGAGGGCGAGGGCGCCCGTGTCGCGCCTCGGGTGATTTTCGCGGAAAACCTTGGCGATGCGCGTCGGCGGGCCTGACGGGCGGGCGGACGATGCGATTGGGGGATTGACATGCGGCGGTGATTAGGTGCAGACCAAGAACACTGGAAAAGATCACAACGAAGCGCCTCCCCGGGAAACCGGCGGGGCGTTTCGCGTTTGGGGGTGGGGCGATGGCTGCACTCTATCCGTCGACAGCGGGCCTCTCCATCAACAGCGATGCCTTTCGCATCCTCGCCGACGCGTTCCGGCAATTGCCGCCGAAGATGCAAGATCAGGTTGTCGGCCGCGCGATGGGTCGCTCGAAATCGGTCGTCGAACGCACTTATGCGCAATTGGCCTCGGCGCGCATGGACATCGCGCAAAAGCACATCAAGGCGCGGACGCGGACGCGGATCACTGGTGGCGAGATGGTGATGACCATCCGCTCGACGCAGATCCCGCTGCAAGAGCTGAACCCGCGGCAGACGCGCAAGGGCGTCTCGGTTCCGTTGCGCGGATCGTATCGCTCGGCGTTCATCGCCAAGGCGGGCAAGGGCGCGGGCAAGGTGCTGAAGCGGAAGGGGTCGGCTCGCTATCCGACGCGGATGCTGTTCGGACCGAACCCGGCGGGCGAGGCGACGCGCAACCCGCCGGTCTATGAGGCGATGCTCGGCGAGATCGCCGAGGGCGTGTTCATGACCGAGATGGCGCGCGGCATCAGCTACATGCTCGGCCGCCTCTGACCCTGTGACAATTCTGCAACGTTTAGGGACCGTAGGGGCGTCGCGACGCCACGCGGGTCCGGCGGCGCGCGGAATCTTCCCAGTCTGAGAGGCTTTTGAGAGCCTAAACACCGGGACTAAAAAGCTAAAGGCGGGCCTGAAGAGCCGACGCTCGCGGCTCAAGAGCGTATCGGCAAGGGTGGGCGGTGTGAGCGAGACAATCGATCACGAACGCACGCTGACGAAAGGGGCATTCGCGCTGGAGATCGGCGTTTCGGCCGGGCGCGTTTCCCAGATGATCGCCGAGGGCAAGATCGGACCCGATGCCCTGGCCGGCGAGGGGCGAAACGCCAAGGTTCGGGTCGACCGCGCCAAACGGCAGATCGCCGCGCGGCGTGATCCGGGCCAGGCGCTTGGCAACGGGCTCGGTACGCGGGTGGACACCCCGCAGGGCGCGACGGCGGCGGGTCCGACACTCCCGGATCCGATGTCGACCGCATCGCCGGTCGGCATGACCGATGCCGGTCAGCCGAGCGCCCCCTCAGAAAGCTTCGATGCGCAGTACAAGCGCGAGAAGCTGGCGCAGATTCAGCGGCAGAATCGCAAGGCCGCCGAGGAAGAGGCGGAGCGCCGCGGCCGCTTCATGGAATCGGAGGCTGCGCGGACGCAGATGGCGCGGATCTCCGGGTCACTGCTGTCCAGCTTCGAGGGATCGCTGCAGGGCTTTGCCACCGCCGTCGCCTCCCGCTTCAGCGTACCGCAGCGTGACGTTCTGCATCTGTTGCGCGCGGAATTCCGTGGGTTCCGGGAGGCGGAAGCCAGACGTCATCGCGCCCAAGCCGACGCACTGCCGCAAACCGTCGACAGCATCGTCGAGGAAGAGATCGACGCATGACCAGCATGATCGTCGAGACGGCCAATGCCGAGTATGTCGCGGCATCGGTGCTGGCCGACATCCTGATGCCGCCACCGCCGGTCGACTATCTCGCCTGGGCCGAGGCGAACATCGTCTTTTCGGAGCGGGAAAGTCCGTTTCCCGGACCCTACAACCGGACGCTGTTCCCGTATTTCGACGAAATCCTGCGGGCGCTCGGGCCGGACGATCCGTGCCGGACCGTGACGCTGAAGAAATCGGCGCAACTCGGCGGCACGGTGCTCGCCAACATCTTCGTCGGCGGCTCCATCGACATGGACCCGTCCGACATCCTCTATGTTCATCCGACCGAGGGCAATGCCCAGCGCTGGTCGAAGATGAAGCTGGCGCCGATGCTGAAGGGCACGACGGCTCTGGCACGTCTGTTCCCGATGCGCTCGCGCGACGGGTTGGATTCGGTGCTCTACAAGGAACGGGTCGACGCGAGGGGCGCCATCCAGATTTCCGGCGCGAATTCGCCGGCGTCGCTCAGCCAGGTGACGATGAAGCGGCAGGTCCAGGATGACCTCGCCAAATGGGAGATGAACAGCGCCGGCGATCCGGAAACGCAGGCGGACAGCCGCAGCCGCGCGCATGAATTCGCCAAGATCTTCAAGGTTTCGACGCCGCTGCTCGAGCCCGGCTGCCGAATCACCGACAATTACGAGAAGGGCAGCCAGGAGCGGCTGCATGTGCCGTGCCCGCATTGCGACCACTTCCAGGTGCTGGAGTGGGAGAGCATGCTAGCCGATCTCGACGAGGAGAAGCCGGAAGACGCGCACTTCACCTGCGTCGAGTGCGGCTGCGAGATCCACGAACATCACCGCTCGCAAATGCTGCCGCGCGGCGTCTGGCGGGCGGACAATCCGAAGGCCAGGCGCGAACACCGCTCCTTCGACCTGTGGTCGGCCTATTCGTACCTGCAGAGCTTCGAGCGGATCGTAAGGGAATGGATCGCGGCGCGCGGCGATCCTGCCTCCGAACAGACGTTCTTCAACGACACGCTCGGCCGCGCCTACAAGACGCTGGGCGAGGCTCCGTCCTGGGAGACGCTGCGCGACCGGGCCTCGGCATCGGACCACCCGAGGGGTCGGGTTCCACCCGGCGCGTTGGTGCTGACCCTGGGTATCGATTGCCAGGGCGACCGGGTCGAGTGGCAGGTCGTCGGGTGGGGACGGGAGAAGCATCGCTGGATCATCGATGCCGGCGTCATTCCTGGGCACATCTCCGAACAGGGATGCCGGGAGAAGCTGGACGGGCTGCTCGAACAGCGCTGGCTCAACGCCTATGGGCACCGCCTTGCGGCCGACCTCGCAGCGATCGACGGTAACGCCTATACCGAGGACGTCTGGGAGTGGGTCCGCCGCTGGCCGGCCAGCCGGGTCATCATGGTGCGCGGCGTCGGCGCGGAGACCGCGCCGCTGATCCAACAGGTCCAACGCGAGCGCAACGCCAAGGGCAAGCTCGTCCGCTATTCCAAGCGGTTCTACAATTTCGCGACCAGCATCCTGAAAATGGCGCTGTATCGTCAGTTGCCGAAGGATGATCCGGCGGCGCGGGGCTATGTCGGGCTGCCGACCGGGCTCGAGGACGAGTTCTGGCGGCAACTGACCGCAGAAAGCCGGCGCCCGAAGAAGAACAAGGCCGGGTTCACCGTCTATGAATGGGTGAAGGACCCGAGCCAGGCCAACGAGGGCCTCGACACGCATCTGCAGGCCGAGGCGGCGGCGATCAAGCTTGGGCTGCGCGGTCTGCCGGATGCGATCTGGGACCGCTACGAAGCCGAGCGCGAGGTTCCGCCCACCGACGTCCAGCTCGACCTCGAGGATACGCTGCTGGGACCGCGTCGCGCTGCGAAGCCCGTCAAATCCGAACCAGCCGCGGCGATTCCTGACACATCAGCTCCCGTGCCGGACGGCTCGTCTTCCGGCACTCCAGAGAGCCTGTTCGCGCAAAGAAGGCAGCAATGGCGGAAACGATGACCAAGCCAAGGGTGCGCGTCGCGGCGGGGACCATCGCGTTTCCGTCAGCGCCTGTCCCGGCCCGGTCACATCCGCAGATGCGCTATCTGCGCGATACCAGCAGTCAGGTGCTGGGCGCCCGCATCACGTCGCTGCCGGACAGCCGGCAGGACATTCGTTGGGCCTGGGATCGGGCGGCGGCGCTGGCCGCCGACTTCATCCAGAATTCGGGCCGCCTGAAAGGCGCCGTCGACCAGGTCAAGGCGGATACGGTCGGGATCGAGCTGAAGCTGAACGCGCAGCCGGATGTCGAAAGTCTCGGCTGGACGGACGAAGAGCGCAGCGCCTGGAAGCGGCTGGTCGAGAAGGAATGGCGGCAGTGGGCGTGGAGCCCGGCGGAGTGCGATCTGCGCGGCAAGTTCACGATTCCGCAGATGGTGGACATCTCGCTCGGGCACTTCATCGGCTTCGGCGAGATCTGCGGAGCGCTGGATTACTGGCCGGCGGGAAAGCGCCGGCAGAACAACGTTCGCACCGGCCTCAAGATCGCGGCGACGTCGCCGGTGAATCTGGTGCGGGACACCCGGGAATTCGAGGGACTGTTCCAGGGCGTCATCCACAACGCGGATGGGCGGCCGCAAGCTTACCGCGTCCGCGAACGGCGGGACGGCATCGCGACGACGCGGGACTATCCGGCGCGGGACCGGTTCGGATCGGCGCTGTTTTACCACCTCTACGATCCGAACGACTTCGACGACGTGCGCGGCATTTCGCAGCTCGCGCCGGTCATGAAAACCTGGGCGATGTCGGAAAAGCTCGACGACGCTACGCTGCAGACGGCGGTGCTGCAGACGATCATGGCGCAGACGCTGACCAGTCCGGAGCCGAGCGCGGCGGCGTTCGAGGCGCTGGAGACCTTGTCGGATTTCGTTGATCCGTCGACCGGCTTGCCGATCGGCCGGGAACTGGCGGCGGATTTTTACGGCGCGGTGATGTCGCAGCTCGACGCGGCGCGGGAGAACTCGTTCGCGCTGGGCGACAGCCAGATCAACCATCTGCCGCCGGGCTCGAAATACGAGATGCACACGCCGGCGACGCCCGGCCAGCATTATATGCCGCTGTCGATGAATCTGCAGCGGATCATGGCGCGGTGCATCGGCGTGACGTTCTCGTCCTTCACGCTGGATCACAGCCGGGCGACCTATTCCTCGGTGCGGATGGAGAATGCCTCGATCTGGCCGGTGGTAATGCGCCGCCGCGAGCGGATCGCGGCCCCGGCCTGCCAGACCTACTACGAGGCATGGCTGACAGAGAGCGTCGTCGAAGGCAGAATCCCGTTCAAGGGCGGGGTGGCGGCGTTCATGGCGAACCGCGACAAGGCGAGCTGGGCCGAATGGGTCGGGCCGCCGCCGCCGACCGCCGACGACCTGAAGAGCGCCAAGGCGGCGACCGAGCGGCTCGGCAACCGAACCTCGTCGCTGGCGATCGAGAGCGCCGCCGTCGGCTATGATCCGCAGGACATCGCGGCAATGCGTGCCGCCGACATCAGGCTGTACGAGGGTCTCGATATGGACGATCCCTATCTGCCGATCGACGCGGCGCTGGCGCGGCCGGTGACGGAGGAAAACCCGGAGCCAGTTCGTGGCTGATCCGATCAAGATCGGAGCGGCGACGGTCGATCCGGACGATCCCTGCGCGCTGTGGCAGGCGATGTATGCCGTGCGACTGCAATTCGTCGCCGGGCAGCGGACCGAGGAAATCGAAGTGCGGTCGCCGGTCTCGAGTCGGCGGGTGCGCTTCGGCAAGGCCGACATCGCGGCGCTCGACCAGGAGCTGGCCCGACTTGCCGCCGCCTGCGACGCGAAGAACGGCAAACCGCGCACGCGCTTCGCCAAATCGGTGCGGTTCCGCCCGAGCTACTGAGGTTTTTCCAATGGCTGCGATTCTGGAAGACGGAAAGCTTCGGCTCTCCGGCTATGTCGGCGACTATTACTTCGATGATCATTTCACTTCATCGGATGTCGTGCTGGCGCTGGCGCAGATCGACGATGAGTCCGATCTGACGGTGCACATCAATTCGCCCGGCGGCGTGGCATCGGAAGGCGCCGCGATCCACGCGCTGTTCCAGGCCAGATCCGGGTCGACCGACGTCGTGGTCGAAGGCATCGCGATGTCGGCGGCCTCATTGATTGCCATGGCCGGTGCGATGGTCACGATGTCCGCCGGTTCCGTCCTGATGATCCATGATCCGGCGAGTTTCACCTGGGGGAATTCGGCGGAACATTCGAAATCGATCGAGATGCTTGAAGCGCTCTCGACCTCCTATGCCAGGGTCTATGCCGACAAGTCCGGCAAGTCCGTCGACGAATGCCGCGAAATCATGAAGGCCGAAAGCTGGTTTACGCCGACCCAGGCGGTCGAGGCAGGTTTCGCCGACGAGACCACCGAGCGGAAGGCCGAACCGGTCGCGGCGTTCGACTATCGCGTTCTCGCGCACGCGCCCAAGCGCCTCGTCGCGCTGGCGAAGAAGAAGGATTGGCGTCTTCCTGACGTCGATAAACGGACCTCCGCGTCCGCCGCAGCCCGGCATCAAGAGGAGAATTCCATGCCGACGGATAAAGAACGGGCGGACGCTCTCGCCGCCAAAGTCGCAGAGCTGGAAGCCGAGATGAAATCCGGCAAGGACGCCGACTCGGCCGCCGCCATGACGAAGGAACTCGAAGAGCTCCGCGCCGAGAAAGCGGAACGCGCCAATGCCGACGCCATCATGGCGCTGGAGGAGGCGAAGGGCCGCGAGGCACAAGCCGAGGCGCTCGGCGCTGCGGGCGTCGATGCGGAAAAGGCCAAGGCGATCCTTGCCGCAGCGCCCAAGGCCGAGGACGAATCTGGAGACCTGAGCGCCGCTGAATATGGCCGCGCACGGATGGGCGCCGGCGGCATCACACAGCCCGGCGGCGGTTCTCGCCTGAAGAAGGGCGACAAGGCCGTTCTGGCCGCCGCCGTCGCCCGCACCAACAAGCGCCGTTAAGGGGAGATTTCGGACATGCCACAGATTCTCACCGAGGACCGTTTCCGGACGGCCCACTACATCGTTTCCGAGGCCAGCGGCTATCGCTCGCGCGAACAGGTCGTGATCGCCAGCGGCGCGGGAATCCTCAAGCCGGGGGCCGTCCTCGGACGACTGGTGCGCGGGACCACGGCCGCGACCGCCTTTGCCGGCACGGGCACCGGGACCATCACCATGGACGCGACGACGCCGGTTCTGCCGGGCGCCAAGGTGGGGGCCTATACGGCGACGGCGATCGCAGCGGCAGTGAATGGCGGCACGTTCCGGGTCGAGGATCCGGACGGAAACGTCATCGGCGACATCGCGGTCGGCGCCAACTTCGCCGACGACATCCAGTTCGTGATCAACGACGGCGCGACGGACTTCGTCGTGGGCGACGCGTTCACGATCACCGTGGCGGCGGGGTCCGGCAAATACACGCCGTTCAATCCGGCTGCCGCCGACGGCAGCGAGACCGCCGCGGCGATCCTCTACGAAGGCTGCGACGCCACCGCCGCCGATGTGCGCCGCACCGCCACGGTGCGCGACAGCGAAGTTCATGCCGACGTCCTCGTCTGGGCCACCGGCGTGACGGACAACCAGAAAACCGCCGCGCTCGCCTCCCTGGCCGCGTCCGGCATTGTCGGCCGCTAAGGAGGGCTGAACCGATGGCACTAGTCACCGACATCTTCGAGCAGAACGCCTGGGGCGCGATCGAATTCCACGAGGAGATCGTGGAAAAGGTCGACTTCAAGCCGGAACTGCTCGGCTCGCTCGGCCTGTTCGAGCCGATCTATTCGCGCTCCCGCACCATCGCGATCGCCGACAGGAACCGGACGCTGACGCTGATCCCGACATCCGAAAACGGTGCTCCGCCGGAGGAGTTGATCCCGAAGGGCGCGCGGGTGCGGACGTTCGACGCGGTCCGCCTCGCCAAGGGATCGACGATCTACGCGATCGAACTCGCCGGGGTTCTGGCGCTGCCCTTCGACATGCAGACGAAGGACATCGCCGAGGAGGTCAGCGACCGCACGGCGCAGATCCTCGACGATCTGGAGCTGACCTGGGAGCACATGCGCTTCGGCGCGATCCAGGGCAAGGTGCTCGACGCCGATGGTGTGACTGTCATTTACGACTGGTACGTCGAATGGGGCATCGCCGAGCCGGCGGAGGTCAATTTCGCTCTGAACGTCGATACCACCGACGTGCGCAAGAAGTGCCGCGATGTGAAGCGCGCTATGCAAAAGGCCGCCAAGGGCGTCTGGACGCCGACCACCCGCGTCGGGGCGCTGGTCGGCGACACCTTCTTCGATCTGCTGGTCAACCATCCACAGATCAAGGAGACCAAGATCGGTACCGAGCGCGCCCCGGAACTGGAAGATATCGAAGGCTATTCGGCGATCAAGATCGAGGGCATCACCTTCATCAACTACCAGGGCACCGACGACGGCTCAACCATCGCCATCGGCACCGAGAAGGCGCGGTTCTTCCCGATCGGCGCCCGCGGCGCCTTCAAGGTGGGCTTCGCGCCGGCATCGGAGTTCAAGCCCTATGTCAACCAGCGCGGCCGCGAGTATGTCGGCCTGATGCTGGAGGACAAGTCGGGCCGCGATGAATGGGATCGAGCGGAAATCTACAGCTATCCGCTGTTCGTCGCCACCCGCCCGGAAATGCTCCTTCGCGGCCGGGCGCAGTAATCCGGCCGACACGCCGGACGCAACGCCGATCGGCGGTTTGCGCCGCCGATCGTTTCACATCAGCGCAAGACCAGGAGGATGGCTCGGATGCCTATGGTGACGACTTCCGGCTTCTACGACGGGAAATTTCTCAAGGCGGGTCAATCTCGTGCCGCGCCGTCGGAGGATGCCGCGCCCGATCTCGCGGCGATGACGAAGGACGAATTGCTGGCCGAGGCCAAGCGCCGCGGTGTCAAGGTCGCGTCCAGCGATACCAAGGCCGAGATCGTCGCGGCGATCGATGCGGCTTGAGGTAAAGGGCGGTGGCCTGGGACGACATGCTCAAAGAGGTTGACCGGGCCACCGCCAACTTTTTCGACGACGAGGAATTCACCGCCTTCGATCTGCATCGTCCGGCGAACACTTCCCCGAATGCGCCGATGGTCGCCAACGCGGCCAACACCGCATTCCCCTTCATGGGGTCGATCGATTTCGAGCCGTCGATCAACGCGTTCGGCGGCGGTTCGCGGCCGTCCGCCGACGACAACGGACCGCGGCACGTCACGCAGATCTGCATCTCGGCATCGATCACCGGCTGGCCGTGGTTGCCGCAGACCGGCGATCGGCTGACGCGGATGAAGGACGGTATCGCCTATTCGATCGCCGCCTTCGACAGCGACGGAACCGACCGTGTGGTGTTCTGGGTCAATCGAGGACGGTGATGGTGACGGAAATCCTTGCATCGCCTCCCTGGTCGGTGCCCTGGGGCAGGCTCTTAAGCTTCATCTGCGCATCGCTGAGGGGGGCGGGATTCTCTGCCCCGCCCTTAAGCTCCTCGCCTCCGGCTGCGTCCCTGACGGGGGCCCGGTAATGCTCGCCGCGGAAGCCATGCGCCTCGCCGCCGTCGAGGCTTTGGCCCCGACGGCGTCGATCCGGGCGGGGGGGCCATTTCCGACGTCGGCGCGGGAGAAGGTGTTCGACAGCCAGGCGATCCGGTTCGAGGATCTGGCCGACGGGGTCGAGTTCACGCCGACCGTGGCGCTCTACACCGACGACAGCCGCAGCGTCAGAGCCGGAGAGGGCGCAGCCTCGACGATCGGCTTTGCGACGGCGACCCTGACGGCGGTATGCGAATTGTCTGTCGGAATCACGGGCGACGGCGATCCCTACGCCGACGCGATGGCCGAGACCGATCCGATGGCCAGGCTGGTGCTCGGCGCGTTGTGCAGTCAGGTTCGTCAAACCTTGGTGCGGGGGCCGACATCGGAACCGTTCCGACGGGTCGTGAAGAGCATCGAGGAGGTCAGGATCGAGCCCTTCGCGCTGCCGGACATGGGGCTGCGCTGGATGCGCAGCACGATCCGATTCACCTGCGCGATCGCCGACGACGAATTCATCGACGCGGCCGGTCTGCCGCAACCGATCCGGCGGCTGATGGAAGCCCTGCCACCCGGCTCCTATGCCAAGGCGAAGCTCGAGGCGCTGCATGCTGCGTTCCTGGCGACCGACCGGGACGCGCTGCAATCGATCCGTCTTTCGACCCGTGGCGATCCCGCCGTTGATCCGGCGGAAGCGTCCGTCACCTTCTAGCGAGGTTCCGATGACATCGAAGCGATACCTGCTCGCCGATCCCGGCGCGGCGCTGCCGTTCCGCGGCCGCCTGTTCAGGGCGCAAGGCGAGAGAATGAACCCGGCCGACCGGCTCACCCGCCGCCTCGTCACCGACGGCTCTATCGCCGAGGTGCCGAAACAGCGGCGCCCGGCGCCTAACAAAGCTACGAAATCGGCTTCGACGCCGCGCAAAGGAGACAAGTGATGCCGATCGGCTTCGACAGCATTCCCGGCAACATCGTCGCGCCCATCATCTCGTTCGAGATCAATTCCGGCGGGCAGTTCGAAAGCCAGTCCCGGCTGGTGCTGCTCGGGCACAAGAACGTGGGAGCGGCGCTGGCGGCGGACACACTGACCCCGGTGCAGACGCTGCGCGAGGCGATCGCGCTGGCCGGCAAGGGCTCAATGCTCGCTGAGATGTTCCGCGTGGCGCGGGCCAACGCGCCGGCGCAGGAAATCTGGCTGGGCGCGGTCACAGAGACCGGCGCGGCGGAAACCCGCACCGTGACGGTAACCGGCGTTCCTGCCGCCGGCGGTGTCGGCACGATCCAGATCGCCGGCGAGGTTCTGCAGGTCGAGATCGCCGCGGGCGATGCGGCGGCGGACGTGGCAGCCGCCCTCGTCGCGGCGATCAACAGCTACCAGAACCGTCTGACCCTGGCGGCGCTGCCGTTCACGGCGGCGGTCGGCGGCGTCGGCTCCGAGCACATCGTCACGCTGACGGCGCGCCACAAGGGCACCATCTTCAACACGGTTGACGTATGGGTGCCGACGACGGTCGCCGGCAACGGTTTTGCCGGCAATATGACGATCGCGGTCGCGGTGGCCGGGACCGGAACCCCCGACCTGTCCGCCGTACTCGCCGACTATGGCGACGATGCTTTCGACTGGACGATCACGCCGTTTTCCGATGCCACCAATATCGGCCGGTACGAGACGCTGATGAACGACGTGTCCGGGCGCTGGGCGTGGAACCGGCAGTCCTACGGCCATGTCTTCACGGTGATGACCGACACGACCGCGGCGCTGACCAGTTTCGGTCTGGGAAAGGACACACGGCATCTTTCCGTGATTCCACAGTTCACCGGCGGCGAGAACGGATCGCCGCCCTGGACCTTCCTGACAGGCGTCGTCAGCCGCACCATTCCTTGGCTGTCGGACGGGGCCTCGGGGAACGTGTCGCGCAACCAGACCGGGCTGGTGGTCGAAGGCGTCCTGGCACCCCGCCAGCGCTCGCTCTGGCCGACCGACTATGCGACCCGGGACGCGTTGCTGACCTCAGGCATCTCGACCTTCGGCGTCAACGCGAATGGCGACGTGACGGTCGACAAGATCATCACGATGCAGCGGACCGACGGCGCCGGCAACGTCGACACGACGTTCCGCGACATCCAGACGATCGGCCAGCTGATGTATGCGCTCCGCCGCTTCCGGGCGCGACTTTCGGCGGAGCATGGACAGAAGGCGATCGCCGATTCCAATCCCGGCGATCTGCTGGCGATCACCACCGTCAAGGACATCGCCAATACGATGATCGCGACGGCGGCGGGCATGCCGGGTGTGCTGGAAGATCTGCGCGGCTTCGCGGAACGGATCGAAGTCCGGCGCAATGGCGACAATCCGAACCGGGTCGACATCTTCGCGCCGCTCGACGTGGTCAATCCGCTCGACATCATCGCCGCCAACGCGACGATCTACAAGCAGTATCCAGCCACTTCGGCGGCAGCTTAAAGGAGACCTGAGATATGGCTGGAAATGATTTCGGCGGCGAGATGCGGGTGCGCCTCGCCGATGGGTCCAACCTGACCCTGCGCGGCGCCTTCACGTTGATGACCGCGCGCTATTCGACGGAGACCGTGACCAATCAGAATGGCGACGTCGACCGGGTGGCGACCCCGCGCCCGCGGCGGGCCGAGGCGAGCTTCAAGGACGAAGGGCAGGATTTCGACGCACTGCTGAGCGCGCCGCGGCAGGATTTCTACATCGTCGAGGAGTTTTCGGGCCGCTCGCATATCTTCGCGGACGCCATGATCGTCGGTGACGTCAGCCAGAACCGCGCCAATGGCGAGGTCACCGGCCTGGCGATCGAGGGCCGCAATTACCAGTCGGTGGCGTGATGGCGGACATCACGATCAAGCTGTCGCGGCGCTACGATCACGGCTCGGCGCCATTCGACGCCGCGGTGCTGCGGGCGCCGTCCCTGAAGGATCGGCGCGCGGTCGGTCCGCTGTTCGACATCCAGCGCGGCATCGTTTTGTGGGACGACGAGCGATTATGGCTCTATGTCGACCGCCTGCTGACGGAACCGACGTCGCCGGGCGCGCTGGAGCTTCTGGATCTCGTCGACGCCGAAGCGATCGAGGGGGCGGTCAAGGATTTTTTCGTGGAAGCGAGCTCGCGCTTGGCCAGGCCGACGAGCTCGTCTTCCGGATCGGATGGGATGCCGGACGCATCGAGGACATGAGTTTCGCGGCGATCGGCTGGTGGTACGACCGTGCCGTCGCATGGCACGGACGGCAGCCGAGGCGGATTTCGTCGGAGCAGATTAGGTCCTAGCACGCGCAGCCCTTGCCGGCGCGGCACTGTTTCTTACGCGAGATACAACTGTCGCCGCAGGGCTTGCCCTTGCTACAGCGCTTGCAGCATTCCTGAGCGACGATCGGGCGGGGCGTCATGTTCTCGACCGGCAGCGGCGGCTTGATCCGGTCGAGCAGCGGAGGATTTTGGGTCGGCGCCACGGCGATGATGGCAGCGACGAGCAGGAATTTCATCGGCATCCTCCCTTAATAATAGGAGGTTGCCTCGAATTGCTCGGGGAGTCGAGATCAGGGCGCGGTCGTCAGAAGCCCCGGCATGATCGCTCCGTTTGGTCCATACGCATCTCGGAACAATGCACAGTTTTCGGCCATGGCGCGTCTGAGCATCGACAGGGCGATGCGGCCCTTTTGTCGTTCGATGTCGTCCTGCGTTCGAGTGAAATCGCCATCGAGCTTCTCGGCGACGCGAGCAATCTGCCGTGGATCTCTCCGAAGACCGGGGCAGTGTTCCTGCGCAAGATCAGCCACCGCGAGGACTCCCGCAGCTTATTCGCTCGACAGATCTCTGGGTGCGGCCGAGGTCGCAAACATCGCCAGAACCGAGACGGTCAAGAGCAACTTCAAGACGGACCTCCATGGCTAAAGAAATTGAAGCGCGTCTTAAGTTATCGGCGATCGACCGCACGGCCAAGGCCTTCACGTCGGTCAGCAGGAATCTTGACCGGATCGACGCCAAATCCCGGCAGGTCGCGCGTTCACAGACGGCTGTGGGGCGCGCGCAACAGGGGATCGCCCGGGCCAGCGCCGGCGCAGAAATGGCGTTGCTGCGCTATGCGGCGCCGGCGGCGCTGGCCTATGGGGCCGCGCGGACGGTGACGCGCTTTGCCGCCGTCGAGCGGTCGATCAACCGGATCGGGATCACCGCCAATGCCACCGCCGCCGAGACCAAAGCGGCCTTCGGGATCATCGACAAGGCAGCGTTCGATTATGCGACCACGCAGGACAGCGTCACGGCCGGCCTCGACAGTCTGGTCGCCTCGGGCAGGGACCTGCCAAGCGCGCTGTCGTTCCTGCCGGCGGTCACCGCCACAGCCCAGGCGGCCGGTGCGGAAATCACCGACATCGCGACGACGGCAGACGCGCTCGGCAACAATTTCGACATCGCCGGCGACAGGATGCAGGGCGCCTTCGATATCCTGGTCAAGGCCGGCAAGGAGGGAAAGTTCGAACTGAAGGACATGGCCCAGTATGTGCCGAGCATCGCGCCGGCTTTCGAGGTGCTGGGCTACAAGGGCGAGGCGGGCGTCATGAAGCTCGCCGCGGCGCTGCAGATCGTGCGCCAGCGCACCGGCTCGGCTGGCGAGGCGGCGACGGCTTTCCAGAACGTCCTGCAGAAGATGGAAACCGAGGAGACGGCGAAGAAATTCGCCAAGATGGGCATCAACCTGCGCGAGGAAATGGCGAAAGCCCGGGCCGAGGGCGCGGATCTTCTCGACGTGTTCGTCAAGCTGGCGACCGAAGCGGTGGATGGCGATCTGTCGAAGCTGCCGTTGCTGTTCGGAGACCAGCAGATGCTGGTCGGTGTGCGCGCGCTGATTCAGGGCGGCGACGATCTGACGGCGATGGTCGGACGGCTTGGCAATGCCGCGGGCGAGACCAAGGCCGACCTCGATCGGCTGCTCGGCGATACGCAGTCGAAGATCGACCGGATGGGCAGTTCCTGGGATCGTCTCCTGAAGAATGTGGGCGGCGGCGTGGCGACCGTGGCGAACCCGGCGATGGACCAGCTGAATAACCGCATGGAGGCTGGACAGGCCTATGAATCCGGGTTGGCGAAATATCAGGCCGAGGGCGGCTCTAAAGACGAGGCGCGGGCAGAGTTCGACCGACGTTACCAGCAGGTGAACCCCGACTACAGCTGGTACAATCCGAGCGAACGCCAGGACCGATCGAAAGCCTTTGTCGATGCGATGGCGACCTATGGCCGGGGCGACGCTGAGACGCCTTTCGCCGAACTCGACCGGATTTCGACGGGCCGGCAGACGCTGCGGTTTCCCTCGGCGGCGGATGGTTTGCTGGCGTCGGAAGCCGCGCGGGGGCGCAGCCTTGGCAATATCGATGGCGGCGCGGTCTCTCGCGGCACGCCGTTGCCGCGTTGGCGCCCGGAAGCCGCGACGGCGCGGAGGCTGCCGCTCGCGGACCAATATGCGAGCTATGGCCGTGGGAGAATCCAGGGCGAAGTTCAGGGCCGCGAGGTGATGGCGAGCGATGCCAATCTGACCGCCAGCATCGACCGGATGGTGTCCGTCCAGGAGCGGATCGCCGCAGCGATGGAGGGCAGAGCGCTTCCGGCCCCGATGGACGCACCGTCGGCAAAGCCGGCGTTCGACACGGGCAGATTCGGTGAAGGGCCGCTGGCGGTCGAGGGCATCGACGCGCTGCGGCAGGCGATGGAAGCGGGCGGGCAATCGGTGGCGCAAGGCGGGCGTGAGGCGCAGGCGGCGATCGACCAGGGCGGCTCGCAACTGCCGGCGCGCGGACAGGAGGCGGGGAAGGCTTTTTCCGCCGCGGCCGGCGCGGCGCTCTCGACGCAGGCATCGGCAGCCGGCAACGCCTTTGGATCGGCGGCGGCGACAGCTTTCAACGCCAGGGTCAAGGTGCCATCCGGCGGTTCGGCACCCGGCGCACCCGGACGGCTTTCGTCGGCCGCGCCGGCAACGACGGGTAAAGCGGCCGGGCAGGCCGAGGCGCCGCGATGAGGACGAACCATGGCATTCGATGACGCACTTCGGCCCGGCTCGTTCCGCGGCGCCAGGTTCTTCCTGGAGCGCGAGCGTCAGGAAGGCGGCCGGCGGCTGGCCGTTGCCGAGATCGCCTATGGCGACGGCGATCCGATCGTCGAGGATTTCGGCCGGCGGACCCGGCAGATGGACCTCACCGTCTACACGGCCGGCGAGGACCGGATGCGCGGCCCGGCGCTGGCGCTGGCCTCGGCCCTCGACGGGCGCGGCGGCGGCCGGCTGGTGCTGCCGCTGGGCGATCCGCTGTTCGCCCGCTGCGTCTCCTGGCGCTACGCCGCCGAAAAGGACCGGATCGGCTATGTCGCCTTCGATGTGCAGTTCATTCCGGCGGGACCGGGTGCAACGCCGTTCGGACTGGCGACCGGCTTCGGGCCCGTGGACGGATTGATGCGGGATGGCGCGGCGCTTCTGACCACCGCGCTCGCGCAGGCGCTGAGGTAGGATGATGACGACGACGGAAAGCCAGATCGCCGCGTCAGCTGCCACGGCGGTGGCGGCGCTGGTGACGCTGGCGGCGGAAGCGAGCCTGCCGGAGACGGCCGCCAGGACGATCGGCGGGCTGATCACCCAGGCCGCCGAGGCGAGCCCGACGAGCGCGACGGCGGACTTCGTCACCGGGGTGCTGGAGGCGGCCAGACAGATCGCGCGCGAGGGCGACCCGGAACAGGTCTTCACCGCCGCGCGAATGCTGATCGCCGGGGCGGGCGGGCCGAACCCGATCGACGCCTTGGCGCGCGTCGTCCTGATCGCGGCGATGTGTTCGGCCGCGCTGCGGCGGACCCACGAAACCCGACAGGACGCGCAGGCGACCCGCGCGACGGTGCGGGATTTGGCCGAAACCGTCCTCGGCGTGGTCGGCGCCGTGCTCGGCCCAGAGGCCTATCGCTGGGCCCTCGACATTACCGGCGAGACAGCGCGCATCCTGTCGGCCGTGGCCGCCGACCGCTCGGCGCTGGTCATGGCTGAGACGGGCCGATCCCTGCCGTCGACGCTGGTGGCGTGGCGGCTCTATCAGGATCCGGAGCGGGCGAGCGGGCTGGTGCTGCGCAACGCCGTCGCGACGCCGTGCCTGATGCCGGTCCGGTTCGAGGCCGAGGCGCCGCGATGACCGACGTCCTGGAGATCGTGACGGTCGAAATCGACGGCACGCCGTGGTCGGCCTGGTCTGTGGCGCGCATCCGGCGATCGGCTACCGACGCGGTGTCGGAGGCCTCGGTGACGCTGCACGATCCGGGCGAGGGTCTGTCGCCGGACTGGGAAGGCCTGCCGGCGCGGGTGCTGGCGAGCGGCGACCTGCTGGTCACTGGGTTCGTCCGGGATTTTTCACCGGCGCATACGCCGGGCGGGCGGCAGATCACCATCGCGATCGCCTCGAAGACGGTGGACGGAGTGGAATCCAGCATTGTCGACCGCTCGGGACGGGTGGCCGAGATGAACCTTGTCGAGATCGGCAACCACTTCGACGCGCAGGACATCGGATGGGAGAGCGAGGAGACTTTCCCGCCCGAGCCGAAGCATCAGATCATCCCTGGCGAGAGCCAGTGGCAGACCGTCGAGCGACTGGCGCGCGGACGGAACGCGACGATCCACGACACGCCGGAGGGCCGGTTCAAGGTGGCGACACGGCCAGCGGACCGCCACGCGGGCGTGATCGCGCTCGGCATCAACGTCATCACCGCCAGCGCCAAATTCACCGGCGCGGGACGGCACGACGTGGTGAAGGTGCGGGGGCAGTCGACGATCGGCGGCGAGGCGACGGCCTTACGGCCGGAGGGAGCCGCTCGCGACCGGGGCGTCAAGCGACCGCGGCCGCGCGTCATCATCCACGAGGAGGAGGCGACGCCCGACCGGCTGCGCCAGCGCGCCGAATTCGAAACGCGTCGGGCGGCCGGCAACGGCACCACGGCGACGGTCAAGGTGGTCGGATGGCGTGATGCCGAAGGGGAACTCTGGACACCGAACCGGCTGGTGGCGGTGCGTGATCCGCTGGTCTGGCTCGACGGCGACATGGTGATCAAGGCGGTCGGCTTCGACCAGGACACGACGGCGGCGGAACACGGCACCACCGCGACGCTGGAACTCGCCGATCCGCGGGCGCTGGGGGGCGAAGACCCGAAGGGCGCCAGCGCCGCCGCCTATGCCGCGCCCGATGACACCGCCACATTCGAGGCCCTGTGATGCGCAGCCGGTTCGTCCGCTTCCAGATCACCGGCGTGCGGTCGATTGGAGGTCTGCAATATGTTTCGGGCCGCAGCCTGGCCGGCGAGGAGCTGGAGGACGTGCTCAGGATCGAGGCGCACGGAACGGCGACGGTGCCGCCACTCGGGTCGATCGGCTACGCCGTGGCGATGGGCGAGGGGCGGACGCGGATGCTGATGATCGGCGGCGAGGACAAGGAGATTCGACCTGGCCTCGGCGACGTCCCGGGACACCGGGCGATCTACGACGCCTTCGGCAACATCATCCGGCTGACCGGGCCGCAGGTCGACATGGATTTCGCCGCCAACAGCGTGACGTTCAAGGCCGGCGACTGGACCATCGACAGTCCGACGCTGTTTCGCCAGCCGGTGACCATCGACAGCGGCGGCGAGCCCGGCGCGCATCTGACTATCAAGGCGGAAAAGGCCCGGTTCGAGGTCGACCGTCTCGAGGTGACCGGCGAGATCGTCGCGTCGACCTTCACGATGGGGGCACCGTGAGCATCCGCATCCTGCCGATCGGCGAGGACGACGATCCGGTGCTTTCGCCGGACCTGGTGCTCACCGGCGATCCGCTGGGCGAGCAGCTCGGCGATCTGGCGATCGCGGCGGCTGACGAGACGGGCAACCGCGGCGGTCTGCGGTCGCGGCAGATGCTGGCGACGGCGGTGTTCCTGTGCCTTTGCACCGACGTTGCCGCCGATCCGTCGGAACTGCGCGACGGCGACGAAAACCGCGGCTGGCCGGGAGACGGGTTCCGCGTCGGGCCGAGCCCGCAGGAAGGGCCGCTCGGCTCGAAACTGTGGCTGCTCAGGCGGCGGACGGTGGATGATCAGGCGGTGCCGCGGCTGGCCGAGGAATACGCGCAAGAGGCGTTGCGGCCGCTGGTCGACCAGGGCGCGGTGGCGCGCTTCGACGTGGTGGCGACGGCCCAGCCGACACGGAGCCGGCTGGATATCGCCGTCACCGGCCTCGACGCTGTTGGCGGTGTCGTCTTCGACCAACGCCGCTACGCGGTGCTCTGGGATCAGTTGAACCGAACCGACCGCCCGCTGGAGATCTGAGATGGCCTGGACGATCCCGACCGTTCGCCAGATCGGCGAACGCTTCCGCGCGGTGCTGCGCCAGGAACTGCCAGGCACCGACGCGCTGGTCTGGCCGAACACCAACACGGTGTTCGCCAAGGTGCTCGGGCTGATGCTGCACGAAACCGAGCAGCGGATCGGCTGGCTCTACAGGCAGTTGTTCCTGACCACCGCGAACGGCATCCATCTGGAACGGCACGCCCGCGAGGTCGGCCTGACCCGCAAGCCGGCGGCGCGGGCGGTGGGGATGATCGAGACGACCGGAAGCCCGGGCGCGGTCTACCCGGCGGGCGTCGCCTATCTGTTCGGCACCGCGACCTATGTCACCACGCAAGCGGCAACCGCCGCCACCGGAACGGGCGCGCTCAGCGTTGCCGCGCGGGCGGTCGAGCCCGGCCTCGCCGGCAACCTCGATGCCGGCGCGGCGCTGCGGCTTGCCTCGCCGCTGGAATATCCGTCGCTTGCCGAAACGGCGACGGTCGCGGCGGCGGGGTTCGGCGGCGGCGCCGACCGCGAGAGCGACGAGAGCCTTCGCCAGCGCGGGCTGATCCGCAAGGCGAGCCCGCCGCAGGGGGGCAGCGAGGCGGATTACGAGCAGTTCGCCCTGGCCGTGCCGGGGGTGGCGCGGGCCTTCGCCAAAAGCTTCGCCAACGGCCCCGGCACGGTGGGCGTGTGGTTCCTGTTCGAAGGCCGCGACAACGGCATTCCGACGGCGGCCGATGTCGCCGCGGTGCAGGGGGCGCTCGACGACCGGCGGCTGATCCGGGCCTATGCCTTCGCCGCGGCGCCGACGCCGACGCCGGTCGACCTCACGATCACGCTCGATCCGTCCACGGCGCTCACCCAGGCGGCGGTCACCGCGGCGCTGGCCGAGCTGCTCGACGCGACGGCCGCGGCCTCCAGAATCCGCCCGGGCCTTCCGGACGATCCGTTTGTGCTGTCGCGGTCGTGGATCTCGGAGGCGATTTCCGGGGCGGCCGGGGAGAACGCCCACGATCTGGTGGCACCGTCCGGCAATCTGACCTTCACCGCCGGCCAGCTGCCGGTGCTCGGCACGATCGCCTGGGCCTGAGATGTCGCACTGGCATGTCAATTCGCAGGTCGCGTTCACGGCGCCCGACGGCGGCCCGGTGACGATCGTCGACACCTTTGCGACACCGGACCTCGTCCCGCCCGACACGACCGATCGGCTGTCCGATCCGTCGGACGCGGCGATGCGCGACGTCATGCTGCTGCTGCTGCCGCAGGGGATGGCGTGGCGCTCGCCGGACGGGGCGGCTTTCGCCGGAGCCGACACGTCGGTGCTCGGCCGCTTCGTCAAGGCGCTGTCGGCGCCGTTCGCGGACCTTTACCGCTCGGCCTACCGGCTGACGCTGGAAAGCACGGCGTCGACGATCGGCGTGTCGCTGGAGGACTGGGAGCGCGACTGGGCGCTGCCGGACCCGTGCATCGGCGGCGAGCCGTCGGTGGCGTCGCGGCTCCGGCATCTGAGGGCGAAGGTGCGCAGCCGCGGCACGATCACGCCAGCCGATTTCGTCCGGCTGGCCGACTTTCTCGGCTACCGGGTCGCGATCGAGGAGCCGGATTTCTTCGAATGCGGCCTTTCGGTCTGCGACGGGGCGGACGAGCCGACGGCGGCGCTGCTCGAATACCAGTGGGTGGTGCATGTCTTCGACGTGCCGTTCGAATGGTTCGAGACGGGGGTCTCGCAGACCGGCGAACACCTGCTCGATTTCGAGACGCCGGCGGCGCTGACCTGCGTCTTCGACCGGGTCAAGCCGGCCTGGACGCGCGCCTATTACGACTATTCCGACGCCGCGAACGCGCCGAGCTGGCCGGATGTGTGGCCGCAATTCTGGGAGTAAGCGATGCGCTTTTTCAACCCCCTCGACCCGGTGACCGGGGCGGAATCGGCCGGTCCCTGGACCAATGGCGATCGCGCCCAGGGTCTCAAGGGGTCGCGCTGGCCGCACGAGGCCGGCACCCAGACGATGGCGGAGGTTGCCTATGTCATCGAGCAGGCCGGGCTGACGCCGTCGCTCGCCGATCTGACGCAGCTCTGGCAAGCGCTGCGGCGGCTTGTCGGCGGCGGCCGGCGAGACCTGCCGATCGACGGCTGGCAATCGGCGCCGCCGCTGACGCCGGTCGACGGGACCGCCTATGTGGTCAAGCCCGCCGGCACCGGCGACTTCGCCGGCCAGGACGGCAAGATCGCGCTCCGGCTGGGCGGCGCCTGGTATTTCGTGCCGGCGCTGGCCGGGACGCTGGCAACCATGATGGCCGCAGGCGTCTTCGCCGGGATCTTCTTCGACGGCGCGGCCTGGACGGAATGGGTACCGACCGAGACGCAGCCGGCGCCGGTGCGCAAGGCGACGCAGGCGGAAGCCAACACCGGGACTGCCACCGACGGCTTCATCAACCCGCTGCTCCTGCACGCTACGGTCGACAGCTATGCGCTGGTAAGCTCGTCGATCTTTTCGGTCCCGTCCGGTGTCAAGACCTGGTGCAATGCCTTCTCCGTAGGCGCCTCGACATTGCGGGCGCGCAATGCCGCCACTGTCATTGCAAGCGACGGCATCACCATAGCCGGAACCGACGCTGGGACCTGGAAGATCGACCTGACGGTGAATTTCGATGATCCGCTGACCGGCCATGCCGCGCTCTACATCGAGGTCGCTGGAACCGAGCGGCAGTCCAACACCGGTTACGGCAACGGTTTCCCAGTTCGTCCGCTGTGCGGATTTTCGACGACCATCGGTGCCGGCCAGAAGGTTCGCGTCGCCGTCTTCCACGACCACGGCCTGGCGCGCAACGTTTCCTTCTCCCTCACCATGATGCGGGCCTCGGGGTAAAGCCATGACCACCTATGATTATGCCGATGCGGATGCGCTGAACGCGGTCACCGCAGGATTTCCGCTCGCCGTGGGCGAACAGGTTTCGGCGATCCGCAATCCGGACGGGACCTATACGCTCAGCGTGCCGGACGAACATCTGGCGGTGGTCGACGCGGCGATCGCCGCCGCCGGAGCCGCCGCATGACCGTCGACAACCGGACCGCGAATTTCGACTGGAAGAAGCCGCATCCGACCAATCTCGTGCGGACGGTCGACCTGCCGCGGATGAACGAGACCTTCGACGCGATCGACGCCAAGGCGAAAGCTGCGGACGATTTCGCAGCGACGCGGGCAGCGGCGGACCGGGTTGACGTCATCGAAAGCCTTGATGTCGCCGTCGATCATTCGCTGGCGAAGCCCGGTATTCCGTCCGCGAAACTGCGGCGGTTGATCGAAGGCGCCGAGGTCGATGCGTCGGACGGCTTCGGCATCGACTACAACGGGCTTGCGGTGAGTTCGTCGCGGCTGGCCGACGCCATCGAGGCAGGCAATGGCCGCACCGTCGTCGTCGGGGAAGGAAAGATCCTGCTCGACGCCAAGATGGCGATCGACGTCAACACCTTCGCCCAGGTAAGCCCGGACGCCAATTTCAAGCCGGCGCCGCGCGTCCGGGGCGTCGGCGCCAAACTGACCGAGTTCCGTACGGCGGTCGCCAACGATTACGCGCTGTCGCTCGGCAATGGCGGTGCGGTCTCGACCTACGGCGTCGGCGGCTATATCGGCGATTTTTCAATCCGCAAGTCGGATGACGGCATCCCTGGCCAAAACGGCATCGAGTTTTCCGGGCTCTATCAAAGCCTGATCATGCCGATCGACATCGAGGGATTGAGCGGGACCGGCGTTCGCTTCGGTTCGGCGGGCGTCGGCGATTACGACACGTCGGCGTGGAGTTCCATTCTCAACATGCGCGTCCGCTCTTGCGACGTCGGCGTGATGGTGCGGCCGTCGACGGTTGGCGCGGTGCCTTTGAGCTACGCCCGCTTCATCGGCCTGGTCTCCGAATATTGCCGCATCAATCTCGAGCTGACCGGCGCCGACATGGTGTATCTCGCCGATGGCTCGCTCGTGAACGCGAAGGCTTACAACATCCACGTCCGGCACGACGGCGGCGGGCACACGCGCAACATCTACATGGACCGGGTCGAGCTGGGCAACAATCCGGCGGGCAATTCGGCAATCGTCTACATCGAAGGGCTGATCAATGGCCGGTTCAACGAAGGCCGGCTGATCCGCAACAATGCCGATGCGTGTGCGTCGCAGATATGCTTCAAGCTGGGCGATGGCGTGCCCGGCCATATCCTGCGCAACGTCAAATTCGAGCAGAACACCTTCATCGCGGGCGATGACGGACGGCCCTACTACGCCTTCGACACGTCCGGCCTCACGCCGGAGTCATCGAAGATCCGGGTGATCTCGCCCGACTGGTTCGAGTTCGGTGCCGGCCACACGAAATATTATCCCAACGCCAGCCAGATCAGCTATCTGCTCGACGACGACGATTACGAGGATCCGCGCGCGCTCAAGGCCGACGCGACGGCCAAGGACACGGCGCTGGACGCGACGCTGCGCGGCGTGATCACTGCAGGCGACGCACCCGATCCGGTGTATTCGATTACCGTCGCGGCGACGGGAACGATCTTCCCCGACATCACCTATTCGGCCTTTCGGCTCCTGGTGAATACGCCGAGCGCGGTTGTCGTGGGCCCCGGCGCCGGGGCTGCCCCGGTCGACGGCCAGGAATACGATCTGGTCATCCGCAATATTTCCGCCGGCACGATCGTCGTCTCGTTCGACGCCGTCTGGAAGCAGGGTGGTTTCACTCCTCCGTCCGCCAACAAGACCGTTTCCGCCCGGTTCCGTTATTCGGCCGCGGATGTCGCGTGGCTGCAGATCGGCGCCTGGTCGCCAGAAGTCTAGAAAACGACCAAAGCGCCGATGTGCCTAACGTGCACTCAAACTCTGCGACTCTGGATGTCCATACTTGTCCATCATCCCGGCAAAGTCATCGGAGAACAGCATGGCCCCGGTGCGGTTCAGGTGATCATCGTCCCAATAGATAATCTTGCCGTCCTGCTCGTAGGAGCACAGATTTTCGGGACAGAGACGGTCCAGCGTCTCGAACACGATGAGATTGGCCGTCGCTTTCTGATCGAGGATATTCCGCACCTGCTGCCAACGCTGTTCGACCGTGTCGCGATCAACGAGATACCGATCGATGGATCGGCCAATCATCCGGTTGGCGGCGGCTACGATCGGAATGCTATTGAGATGCTGGGGGTTGTCCTGGACAAAGACAACCGTGCGGCCGGGAAACGCATTCAGCGTGCGCGTCACCCCGTCTGCGAAAGCCTGGAGGGGTCTGATTGGGCTGTTATAGTCATCGGCGTATTGAAGAATTGCAGGAGTGGCGGCATCGATACCGCCGGGCATTCCACCGAAAAGGTATAGATCCCAACGGGCGACAAGAAAAATAACGCGGATGTCATGATCAATTATCGACTGACGAACCGCGTCAAAGAAGCGGGCGCATTGATGGTCTGACGCCATGCCGTGGGTCATGCCGGATAAGGGGGGGCAGGCCGCGTGAACCGCCATCAATCCCTTCTGTCCGGCCTTCTTGCCAGCGGCATCAATCGCCGGCGACATAGAGAACCCGTGACTGTCTCCGATCAACGCAAAGCTCAACTTCGTAGCGTCGGCATCGCCGATCCGACAAAGTTCATCTTTTTCTGCGATCTCCGGGAGCACCTCTTGATACGGACGACCCGGAGGATCGAAGCAGCGGGCCAGATCACTATCCATGTCGCTTCCTGCGGCAATTGCTTCCTGGACGCGCGCGGGAAGCCGCGACGGCAAGCCATCGTAGGCGATCACGGCAGTCGAGAATCCAACGATCAGAAGGGCACTTGCTGTCGCGGCGCTCGCGAGGCGAGGCCATCGGCCGAAGTTGAAACCCGCTGATCGACGGAACGGGTTTTCGATGAAGCGATACGACAGATCGCCCAAGAGCACCGAGCCGAAAAACATGGAGACCCAGAAAGCCCATCCGGCGTTCATAAAGACCGATGCCAGCACGATCAGCGGCCAGTGATAGAGATAGATCGAATAGGAACGCAGTCCGAAGTAGCGGAGGAAATCGCTGCCCAGGCCACGGTTGGCCATCGAATTTTGTGTGCTCGTGAACAGCAGGACTGCGGCAGCTAGACAGAGGGCTCGTTGGATGCGGAACTCGGGAAACAGGTCTGCGGGCAGAAAAAATCCCATCACCACAACAGCAAGGCTCGGCAACTGGAGAACCGAAAACCAGCGCAGGGTCGAGGGCGGCAAAAAGCGATTTGCGAGCACCAGAGCAAGAAGGGCGATGCTGCCGACCGCAAATTGCCATGCGCGAGCAAAGAGCGAGTAGAACGCCACCATGTCCTGCCCGGTCATCAGCAGGTGGCGAGCATAGAAGAACGATGCCGCGCCGACCACGCCGACTAATAACGCCTTGGTCCACCGAGGCCGGACGATCACGATCATGATGGGGAAAATAATATAGAACTGCTCTTCGACAGAGAGCGACCAGATGTGCAGGAATATACGCGTCGAGGCGTCTGGCGAGAAGTAGTCTGTATTGAACAAGAAGTAGTAGTTTGCATGAATGAGAACGCCAGCACGCGCCTGCTCGGCCGCATCCACGAACTGCTCGGGCAGTGTCACGAACCAGCCGATTGCTAGAAATACCATGAACGTCACGGCCAATGCCGGAAAGAGGCGGCGCACACGACCGTAATAGAACTCGGCCAGCTCTCCCGCTCGCCGTACACGCAGCAGTCGGTTGGTGACGACGAAGCCGGAAATGACGAAGAACAGGTCAACGCCCAGATAGCCGTATGGCGCGAAATCGGCGTCAATGTGAAAAAGCACGACAGCGAGCACGGCCAGCGCGCGCAGACCGGTTATCGGCCGAATCTCAGAACTGATCGGCGACGATCCAGAGCTCATCATTCAAAAGGAATTTCCTGGTTGGTGCTCGCAGGCTTGGCTATGATTGTAAAACCTTATAACCAACGATCACCGCGTGGCTACCTCCAACGGCCAAAGCGGTCGACTACAATGAGGCCGGGATCGGTCATCAGGCTCGATGATCTGGCCCATCAACGGTGTCGACCTGTCCGGGCTTTCCTAGCCGGACGGGGCAGTTGAAGCTTTGCCAAATACACAAGCCGCCAAACAGAGAATCCGCATGAAAAAAAAGACCGCGGTCGTTACCGCTACCTGTTCAATGCTAGCGTTGGGTGTGGTGGGAGGACTCGCCATTTCAAGTCTTCGGACAGAAGCTCGGCCAGTCCTCTTCCCGATCAAGTCGTTCTCGACGGATGGTTATATAAGCATCACCCGCGACGCTGACGGACCGTTGAGCAATCGGGAAGAGCGATGCGTCGACTTTCCTATACCGGGAGCTGAAGGCCTGCATGATAGGGCCTCTACCACCAAGTTTCAGGACGGGGACTGGGGTGCTTGGATGGACCTCTCATCAGCAGATGGCGTGCTCACCAGTCGGCTGAACCCTTCGCTGGACCCGAACCACACGGATGGTTTCGGATTGCTGCAATTGCTCGGCTACACATACTTGGATGGCAAGATCGATCTTCGCGATGCTGAATTGTCGTTCGATGTCCGCGGCGTTGATTTTGAGCGGGGAGACACGGAGTTTTATCCGTGGATCCAAAGCTGCCGCAACGGGGACAATGAAAGCCAGACCGGAATGGTCTGCGCGAATTGGGCGCTGTCGTCGCAGCCGCTCGGCGGGCATCTGGAATCCGGTGATTGGGAACAGGTGGACCTGACATTGGCGAACGATGCCGATCAGTGGTCCTATGGTGGAAACAGGTTAGCGGATGCGGGCGCGCGGTTTCGCTACCAATATTTCCCGCTTGATCAGTCCTTGGCGAACCCAGTCAACTTTCACTTCGTTCTCGCACTTCCCAAAGACGGAAAGCCGGCGACGGGATCGGTGCAATTCAAGAATATCAGGATTTGCGAAAAGGTGGTCGAGCGCGAGACGGCCGATGTGTCGGCGCCGATCCGTTCCTTGCTGATGGAGTATAGTGGGGTGCCCGACGCGACGACTTCGGCGATGAGCATTCCTCCTGTGGTCTCGGTCGCCGAACGCAAGGGTTATGATGTTCGGGTGCGCGTCAATCCGCTGGGGGCGGAAAGTTGGCTGAAACTTCGCCAGGGCGATCTGATCATTGAGAATATCTACATCGGTTCGCAGAAAACCAGCCGCGACGTGAATTTCAGAGCCTCCGCGCTTGGCATCTGCGGCGAAGGGGAGGTCGTTGTGTCGAACGCCTATGGCCGGCGAGTGTATTCGGTCGAACGCATCGAGGGCTTCGCGGAACGACTGAAACGTCGCGCAGCCTGCTGGTGGGCAGGGTGAAGGTACTTCTGGCACTTCTGGCGATCGTCGTGGCCGATAGCCTCATTCTGATTCTCTATGCCAAATGGCGATGGAAGAGGCGCTGCACCAGGCGGGATCGTTCGTAATCAGCAGACAACAGGCTCGCTTCGGCGGGCCTTTTTCATGCCCGGCCTCCGCGTCGGGCTTTTTCATGCGCGCAATGGAGATGATCATGATCGACTTCGGAGATTTCCGGGGCGCGGCGAAGCGTCTCGACGACATCGATATCCCGCGCATCGCCCATACCATCGGCGTCGGCGAGGACGAGATCCACGCCGTCATCGATGTCGAGACCGGCAACGGCAAGGGCTTCGACGCCCAAGGACGCACGAAGCTGCTGCCGGAAGGGCACATCTTCTTTCGAGAACTGACCGGCGACCAGCGCAGGGAGGCGGTAAGGCAGGGGATTGCATGGCCCAAATGGGGCGATAAGCCTTACCCTAAGGACCGCTACGCGCGCCTCGCGCAAATGATCAAGATCAATCTAATCGCCGCCTTGCGATCCTGCTCCTGGGGGCTCGGCCAGGTGATGGGCTTCAACCACAAGATGGCCGGCTACGACACCGTCGAGGCGATGGTGCGGGCGTTCATGGAAGACGAGGAGCACCACCTCGCGGCGATGGTCGCCTTCATCAAGTCGGCCGGGCTGGACGACGAGATCCGCCGGCACGATTGGAGCGGGTTCGCGCGCGGCTACAACGGCAGCGGCTACCTGAAGAACCGCTACCACCTGAAGCTCGCCTCGGCCTTTGCCAAATGGCGCAAGCTGAAGGACACGCCGTGGACGCCGGCGCTGGCCGAGAACGACAACGCGAGGATAGACGCCAGCGTTGACGCGCTCGGCCGCGGCGAGAAGGGCGACGCGGTGCGCGCGCTGCAGCGTGACCTGGCGGCCCTTGGCTTCTACGCCGCGTCGATCGACGGCGACTTCGGTCCGGCGACCGAGGCGTCCGTCAGAGCATTCCAGGCGGCGCAGGGCCAGCTTGTCGATGGATGGGCGGGCGACGCAACGCTGCAGGCCATCACGCGCGCCCTGGCCGCCCCGGCGGAACCTCCAGCGACGCTGGAGAGCATCGAACAACACCTTACCGCCATCGAAACCACGGTCGCCCGCGAGATCGCGGCGATCCGCTCGGCCGCCTGAAAGGAGACAGCCATGTCCAGTGCCAGAACACTCATTGAGGGCAGCATCCGCAAGGCCGTCGCTGATGCCGCAGCGACGCCGTACCTCAAGATCGACAACGGCGACGTCTCCGGGGTAACCGATCGTGTCGTCAAGGAGGTCGGCCCGACGATCGAGCATCTCGCCAATGCCGAGGCCTGGTGGCGCAGCCGGGTGATGATCGGCTCGATCGGCACGATCGTCACCAGCGTCTTCGGGCTCTACGGTCTGTTCGCCGCGGGGGTCACCGACGGAGAGCTCTACGCCGCCCCGATCGCCGCGAGCATTGGCGCCGGTTTCGCGATCTATGGCCGGCTGATCGCCCGCAAGCCGCTCGGGCGCTGACCGTGACGGTCTGGGGCTGGACCCTTGCTGCCCTCGCGGCCTTTGCCGTCGTTGCACTGGCCGGGTGGATGGCCAGCGATGCGAAGGCGTCCATACCGCCGCGCGGGCCGTCACCGCGTGTCTGCGGGGTCATCCCGACTCCCGACATGGGGGATTATCTCGACGGGCTGATCATGGTCTGGTCGGTTGGCACGTCCGGGTGCCTCAAACTGACATCGGCAATGCCGAAGGTGAGGGCGCGATGATCCTCGTTCAAATCGTTGAGCACTTCCCGGTTCGCCGTCTGGAATGGATAGGTTCCGGGATACTCATCGGGCTTGGCCTTCGCCTGCTCGATCCGGCCGACACATTTGCTCAACCGGCCTTTCGCGATCTGGCGGCAGCGTTCAGCGAAAACACATGGGGCGCGGCGCTATTCTGGATCGGTTTGGGGCGGTTTCTGACGCTGGCCTACAACGGGGCGTGGAAGCCGTCGCCAGAGCTTCGTGGCATCTTCGCCGTGTTTGGTCTGCTCGTTTTTGCGTCGCTCGCAACCGGCATCGAATCGGCCGGCGTGGCGTCGACGGGTTCCATTACCTACGCCTTCCTCGCGCTCGGGGAAATATCGAATATCTGGATTGCGGCCGGTGATGCTCGCGTCCCGTATAGCGAGCGCAAGCGACATGGAAAGTCTGATCACTGAACTGCCCGAATGGGCGCGGGTGCTATTCTATATCGCCTTGGCCGTGGGTGGGGCTGGGCTGTTTCTCTACAGGCGAGGGCAGGCGGCAAGTCCATCGGCGACGAGCACGACAATCCGCACAATGACGGCGGACGGCGAGGCAATGAAGATCCTCGCGACCAGCATCGAGGGTCTCGCCTTCACGATGAAAGAGCTCGAGGCGAAAATGCACGGGCCGGCTCGTGAGCGCAGGGAATCCGCCGAGGAGACGATCGAGGCCCTGAAAGACCACGCGCGTGAGTTGAACGAACTGCGCTATGAGCTTCGCCAGATCAGAAACGAGATGGGAACTCGCCACCCGTCCGCCTGATCACCCTGTCCCTACTGTCCAATCCGAGCCCGGTCGTCTCTTGAGTGAGGCGGCCGGGCTTTTTGTCGTTTCCGGCCTATAATCGCCGTCATGTGCAAACTCTATTCGATCACCAAGGGCCAGGCGGCGATCCGCGAGTTCACGCGGGCGATGCGCGACACCACCGGCAATCTGCCGCCGCTGGCGGGCGTCTTTCCCGACTATCCGGCGCCGGTGGTCCGCAACGGCGCGGACGGAGAAGGCCGTGGTCGCGGAGATTCGCGGTTTCAAAATACGACACGACCCCCGTTCCGACAGCTTTACGGGACTCGCCTATGTCGATCGGGACAGGGACGCCGCGCCGTTCGATTTTCCTGGCGATCTCACTCCCCATTCATTGAAGCCGCGAACCTTCGAGCGGCAGCCCTTCGGTTTGTGGCGAGGGGACCTCACGCAGGTGCCAGCAGCTGAAAAAGTCCAGATGACCATGCGCCATCTCTGCGGCACCAGAATCGTCTACTGGGCCTTCGGCTCGTTCAAGCGAAGATGATGTCGTTCTCTAGGTCGGAGACGTTGGCGACGTTGTAGACGTTGAGCTGTGAGCTGTCGGCGAAGTTGAACTGTACCCCGGTGCCAGTATCGGTGGCGTAGGTCAGTGCCTCGTTTGCGCTGGCAAAGCCGAAATAACGCAGATCGATCCGGTCGGAATTGTCGGTGAAGTCGGCGAGGGTGTCGGAGCCGGAACTAGGCATAAACACTAACCAGTCCGCGCCGTCGCCACTATAGATGACATCGTTACCCCCGAGGCCATTGATGATGTCACTCCCGCCAAGTCCGTAAATGACGTTGCTCCATTGATCGCCATAGAGGATGTCGGAGAACTGGCTGGCGACGACGTTGTTGATCAAGCTGAACGTATCTCCTTCAGCATCGCCGCCAGTACTGGCGCTGCGAAGGGAGATATCGACGCGAACGGCAGCAGTGGAGGTACTATAGGTAACCGTGTTGAAGCCGGCGCCGCCATTCAGAACGTCACCGCCGGGGCCGCCATTCAGATTGTCGTTCCCGTCGCCACCATAGAGGAAATCATTGCCGTCGCGGCCATAGATATTGTCCGTCCCGTTGAGGCCGAAAAGGCGGTTCGAAATGTTGGAGCCCAGCAACATGTCCGCATACTGGCTCCCGACAATGTTTTCGATCGAGACGTACGCATCGCCGGCCGCATCGCCGGTTCCCGTGTAAATACCGATCAAATCTACCTGCACTCCGCTGGCGGCTCCAGAGTAGTAAGCCGCATCCATACCGGCGCCACCGTCGAGCAGGTCGCTGCCCGCCCCGCCGTTAAGATTGTCATTGCCATCGCCGCCATAGAGATAGTCGTTGCCGTCCCGGCCGTGGATGTTGTCGGCACCATCCAGTCCGTAGAGGTGATTGGTTCCATTGGAGCCAAGAAACGTGTCTCCATCACGACCGCCAACCAGGTTCTCGATCGAGATGTAGGTATCGCCGGCCGCATCGCCGGTTCCCGCGTAGATACCGAGCAGATCCGCCCGGACGCCCCCGGGCGCGCCCCAATAGCTGGCCGTGTCCGTGCCGATGCCGCCGTCGAGTCTGTCGCTGCCGGCGCCGCCGGTCAGCTTGTCGTCGCCATCGCCGCCGTAAAGGGCGTCGTTGCCGCCGCGCCCGTGAAGGCTATCAGCGCCGCCGTTCCCCGAGAGGCTGTTGCTGGTGGCTGTTCCGAGGACGGTATCATTGCCGGCACCGCCACGGGCACTGTCGATGATTGCACCGATGGCGATCGAAACGTTGCCGGCAAGCCCGCCGATATTGGAGAATTCCCCCTGGACCAGGGTGATCCATTGGTCATTCGCGAAGCCGGAGACATCCAGCGTATCGATCCCGCCCCCGTCCCAGATGCTCATGACCGGGTTCGTGTTGGTGGTGAAATCGTAGACACCGCCGGCGGTGGAGTTGAAGCCGTATACCGTATTGCCTGCCCGGGTGGACGAATTGACTCCATAGAGCTGTTGAAGCGCGTAGATATCGTAGAGGAGAAGCGTATCGGGGTAGCTTGAGAATGATGATGTCGTATTCGACTCATCAAAATAACTCATGATTGTGTACTGGTGACTATCTTCCTGGAATTGCGCATATGAGTTGTATGCAATGGAAACACCGGGAGCGGCATTGTAGTCGCCGGGATGGGCCAGACCGACGGCGTGTCCGGTTTCGTGCAGCAGGGCAAAGAAGCTGTAGCCGCCGGGGGGCAGTGAGCTCTGGGAGACCGAGTCGTTGTTGAGCCATACGTCGCCTGCGTTGGCCTCCGACGCGGTGCTTCCGGGATAATAGGCGTAGGCGCCGGCGCCGTCAGTCGTGGAGGTGTAGCCTCCGAACAGCATCGTGGCGGTGTCGGTCGTGCCGCCGGGATTGACTTGCTGGAATGTGAGGCTGGCGACGTCGCTGAACATCCCGAGGCCTTGTTGCGTCGCCGCGGTCTGAGCCGCGGTCAGGATTTCCAGCGGCACGGAATTGCCCTGAGCATCGCGAGCTGGACCCGTCGCCCGGACGCCCCAGCTTACTGTGACAGCTGTCGCGGCCGTGGCGCTCCATGACGCGTCCGGGCGGTACAGTACGCCCGCTCCCATGACGACATCGTAGCTGGCGCGGCTGCCGGTGACGATCGAGAGGCCGTAGCCTCCGGTGTCCGTGCCACTGTAGGACTGCGCGTCGATATAGTAGGTGCCTGAGGTCGCGGCGGTGAACGTCAGATTGCTGAACAGGCCTGGCCCGCCATCGTCGTTCGATCCAATCAGGCCTCCATCTGCGTCACGAAGCCTCAGAAAGGTGTCGTCGACGCTGGTATCAAGCGCGCCGATGCCGACCATCCCGATCGTATAGGTCTGGCCGCCAACCAGGTTCACGGCCACCCAATCGGAATCGCTGCTGCTCAGATTGCCGCGGAAGAAATCGTTGATGGACAGTGAATAGGTCGTGCCAGTGCCATTGGCAGCGTCGGTGGTCTCGATAATGGTTGCCATGAACGCGTCCCTCTTAGGTCCTTATTGTCTGCCACAAAGGCATGCGGAATGGGCGCGGTGTCCCGTAACCAACATGTCGCCGACCTGAGTTTGAACTTGCTACGTGCGCTTTTGATTAACGCCCTCGGTACAAATTGCCACGGCATGGTCGATCGCCTTCATGAGCACGGCCCTGTTTTCTTCCGGGCTGATCAGCGAGCTGCCCTTGGCAGCCTCGCGAACGCGCTCCAGCGCCTGCGTACAGGTCTTGGCTTGCATGGGTCTGTCCGGGTTACGGGGGACTGCGAGTAGCGTTCTCGCCGGCGAGCCCAGGTCGAAACGCACTGCCGTCGCTTCGGGCTCGCCGGGCACCGTCGCGGCTTCCGATATTTCGACGGTGGCGGTGGCGGTGATGAGGGCGAGTACGGCAAGCATGTGACGCATCGTTTGGCCTGTATGTCGGGAAGCCGACTTTTCCGGTCATGTCAATTTTCCGCAAATCGCCGACGGCGGGACGCGATTCGAAGACGTTAGGTCGCACCACAGGCGGGCCGAATTGCGTCGGGCGTGAGGCTGAGTGCTGCTTGACGAACGAGCGGTCGATCGACCCGGGAACTCGATGATGGCCGTCCAGTGGCGCTGCTGATGCTGATTAGTCGAGCCTGCCAGCGCTCGCTTCGCACCGCTGCCCCGCGCCGCTCGCGCGCTTCGATGCACGGCCCCTGCGCCCCGTGCCGTGCATTGTCGCCAGGACGGTCGCCTCGCGTAGAGCCTCTGGGAGCGTCGACGGAGGCGGGCGAGCAGCCAGCCAATCATGACCGCGCAAAGGGGGCGGGCGCCGCCGCCGCGATCGTCGTGTTGGCGCGCACGCGGAATTCGAGGTCGGTCGATCCGCAGCGCTTGCATTTCAACGGGAAACGGCACCGGACATAGCCGGCGTTTCGGCCGAAGAGTTCAGCCAGCTTGCGCGCGTCGACATCAAGCCGTCGGCCGCATGGATGTTCGCCGAGCGAGCGCCCGCAACTGACCGTGAGATCCATGCCGGCGTCGATCAGATCGCCCAATGTCTCGATGACGATTCCGCTCATAGTCCGCACCAGCCTCAGAACGCCCGACAAGGCTCCAGATTTTTTCGATATTTGCAAGTAGGCGCGCGTGATCGTCGCCATGCCCGAATCGACCGGACGGCGAACAGAACGCAAACCGATTCCGGTACTATTCCGGTAGCCGGTTTGCCGGGTCCTGCTTTGTTCTGCCCGGTTTTGCGAGATTGACGCCCCTTGACTTCTTCGCTCCCGCCCTGCAAACCCCCGTCCACAGGCGGATCATGGCATCCGGAGCGTAGCGCAGCCTGGTAGCGCATCTGGTTTGGGACCAGAGGGTCGCAGGTTCGAATCCTGCCGCTCCGACCATCGCGATCCGCCCGTATTTCGACGCGAATCCCGCGCTCCCGACGAGGCCATGATGGTTGCGAGAATCTACCGTCCGTCCCGAACCGCCATGCAGTCAGGCAAGGCCAAGACCCGCGACTGGGTCCTCGTCTATGAGCCGGCGGAGCCCAAGCGGATCGAGCCCCTGATGGGCTATACGTCCTCGGGCGACATGAATTCGCAACTCCGACTCTCCTTCGCCACGAAAGAGCTGGCGATCGAATATGCCGAGCGCAACGATATTCCGTTTCGGGTCGAGGAACCCCACCTCGCAAAGCGGTCTAAAGTGGCTTATGCCGACAACTTCCGGTACGACCGAAATCAGCCTTGGACCCATTGACGCTCTGGCGTTCGTGATCGGGGCACTGCTCGGTTTGAATGATTTTTCGGTCACGCCGGCCCCGTAGCTCAGTGGATAGAGCACCGGCCTTCTAAGCCGATGGTCGCAGGTTCGAATCCTGCCGGGGTCACCACCATCCCATCATCCGGCCCGATCGTGTCCCGGAGATAGGGGCGACATTTTCGGTCCGCGGAGGTGCGGCGCGGTCCAGCTCAGGCGGCCATTCGCGCAGCCCAAGCTCTTCGGCGAGTCCCGCTTTACGTATTCGCGGCCGCAAATCCGACTTCCAGGTCGGCCTTGAGATCGGCGACGTCCTCCAGCCCCACCTGAAGTCGAATGAGCGCACCGCCGCCGGGACCCTTGGCGATGGTCCGGTCGCTCAAATCGACCGGGACGGCGAGGCTTTCGTGCCCGCCCCAGGAATAACCGAGACCGAAGATCCGCAGTGCGTCCAGGAAGGCCGCTGCCTTTCGCGCATCGCCCTTCAAGACGAAAGCGAACAGGCCGCTGGCGCCGCTGAACTGGCGCCGCCATAGCGCATGGCCGGGAAACGAGGGAAGGGCGGGGTGAAGCACTTCGCTCACGTCCTCCCGGCTTTCCAGCCATTCCGCCAGGGCCAGCGCCGAGGCCTGATGGCGTTCCAGGCGGATGCCCATCGTCTTCAGTCCGCGCAGGACAAGGTAGACGTCGTCGGGCGCTGCGTTGACGCCGATCTGCATCTGGGTGTCGCGGAGCCGACCGTAGGTCGTCTGGGTCGCCGATACGCTGCCCATCATCACGTCGGAATGACCGCCGGGATATTTCGTCAGGGCGTGAATCGACAGATCGACGCCGTGATCGAGCGGCTTGAAGAACATCGGCGTCGCCCAGGTATTGTCCATCATGGTGACCGCCCCGCCGGCGTGGGCAGCATCGCAAACGGCCCGGACATCCATGATCTCGAACGTGTTCGAACCAGGCGCCTCGAGGAAAACGACTTTCGTTTCCGGTCGCATCAGCCCGGCGATGGCCTCGCCAATTTGCGGATCGAAATACTCGACCTCGACACCCAGGCGCGACAGGGTTCCGTCGCAGAAACGACGGGTGGGGTAATAGACAGAATCCACCACGAGACAGTGGTCACCGCTCGACAGGTTGGCGAGCAAAGGGACCGTGACGGCTGCGAGCCCTGACGGAAGCAGGATCGTCCCGGCGGCCCCTTCCAGTTCAGTCAGAGCGTCTTCCAGAGCCTTGGTGGTCGGTGTGCCCCACAGGCCGTAGGTAAACGGCGCACAAATTCTGTTGTTGAGGCTTTCCGTCGAGGGAAAGAGGACGGTCGAGCCATGGACAACCGGCGGATTCACGAAGCCATGCTGGGATTGTGGATCGTAAGGCCCATGCGCCAGACGGGTGTTGATGCCGTCCTGCCGGCTCCGGGAGGAGTTGTCGATGCTCAATTGTTCGGCTTTCTGATTGCACTCAAGACGACTGATCGGACTTATTACCGAAAGCGAGGGGAAAAAAACGTCAACTGCTTGACCTGCACTTTTTTATGACATGTGATTGCCGTGCGAAATGAAGGACTTTGGCCCGCGGCCGCCATCTGCCGCATCGGACTGCGTACTTCGTTTGTCAATAAAGTCATACCCAAAACCCAACCGGGAAGGTATCCTGATGAAATTGAAGCTTCTGACCGCGGTGCTCGGTCTCTCGATCGCGGGCTTGGCAGCTGGCGGCGCCTCGGCGCAGACCCTCCAGACTGTAAAGGATCGCGGGGCTCTTAAATGCGGCGTCAATACGGGTCTGCCAGGCTTTGCCTCGCAGAATGACCAGGGCGAATGGCAGGGCCTCGACGTCGACTACTGCAAGGCGATCGCCGCCGCCGTTTTCGGCGATCCCAGCAAGGTTCAATATTCTCCGCTTTCGGCGGTGCAACGCTTTCCGGCGCTCCAGAACAGCGAAGTCGACGTTCTGGCCCGTAACACCACCTGGACCATGGACCGTGATACCACGCTCGGGCTCACCTTCGCCGGCGTCAATTACTATGACGGCCAGGGCTTCATGGTGAAAAAGGAGCTCAATGTCAGCTCGGCGCTGGAGCTCTCCGGCGCGACGGTCTGCGTCCAGAGCGGAACCACCACCGAACTCAACCTCGCGGATTTTTTCCGAACCAACAACATGGAATACAATCCGGTTGTCATCGAGTCGCAGTCGGACGTGAACTCTGCCTATGACAGCGGTCGTTGCGACGTCCTGACGACGGACGCGTCCGGTCTTGCCGCCTCGCGTCTCGAAATGGGCAGTCCGGACGATCACGCGATCCTGCCGGAAATCGTCTCCAAGGAGCCGCTTGGACCTGCGGTGCGCCAGGGCGACACAGAGTGGCTCAACGTTGTGAAGTGGACGCACTACGCGCTGCTCAACGCCGAAGAGCTTGGCGTCACCCAGGCGAATGTCGAAGAGATGCTGGATTCGGAAAATCCGGAAATCCGCCGCCTCCTCGGCAAGGACAAGAACTTCGGCGAGTCGATCGGCGTGTCGCAGGATTGGGCGGTCAATATCATCAAGGCCGTCGGCAATTACGGCGAGATTTTTGAGCGCAACATCGGTGTCGACACGCCGCTCAAGATCCAGCGTGGCCAGAATGCCCTCTGGACCAAGGGCGGTCTGCAGTACGGTATGCCGATCCGCTAATCGGTAACATCGGAGCGGGCGCCTTTCGGCGTCCGTTCCGACCGGCATTGACGCTCGTCGCCCATCGGGTGGCGGGAGGCAGATTTTGTGCACCGCCTGGGAACCAGAAATGACCGCCGACATCCATCCGCCGTCACGCGAGCGTGGCGGTGACTCGCTTCTGACCAATCCGACCGTCCGCAGTATCGCGATCCAGGTCCTCTTGGTTGTCTGTCTGGTGGCTTTCGCTTGGTGGATCATCGACAACACCGCGCAAAATCTCGCCGCAGCGAATATTGCATCGGGCTTTGGATTCCTGGATTCCCGGTCCGGATTCGACATCGCCCAAACGCCGATCGCGTATTCCAGCAATTCCACCTATGGACAAGCGATCCTGGTTGGCATCACCAACACGCTGATCATCGCGGGGAGCGGTGTTATCGTGGCGACGATCATCGGCTTCTTGGTCGGAATTGGCAGGCTGTCGCACAATTTTCTCATCCGTACGCTCTCGACCATTTATGTCGAGACGTTCCGCAATATTCCGCCGCTGCTGGTTATTCTGTTCTGGTATTTCGGGGTTCTCTCCGTTCTGAGCGGACCGCGTGGGGTCGCGGAAAGTCCGATCGGGGTCTATCTCACCAATCGCGGCCTGCAGACACCCAGCGTGCTGTTCCAGCCGCTCGCCTGGGCTACCTTCGCGGTTTTCCTGGTCGGCATCCTGGCGACGATGTGGCTCGCCCGGTACAGCCGGAAGAAGCAATTGGCGACAGGCGAGCGCACGCCTGTGCTTTGGCCCGCGATCGGGATCATCGTCGGGCTGCCGATCGTCGTGTTCCTGGTGACGGGGGTGCCGGCGGCGCTGGAATTTCCGGAGGCGAGTCGGTTCAACCTGGCCGGCGGCTTCCAGCTCCGGCCGGAGTTCATCGCGCTGTTGCTGGCGCTGTCGATCTATACGGCCGCCTTCATCGCCGAGATCGTGCGCGCCGGCATCCTCTCGGTCTCCAAGGGGCAGACCGAGGCGGCGTCGGCGCTTGGCCTGAAGCGCGGGCAATTGCTGCGACTGGTCGTGGTGCCGCAAGCCTTCCGGGTGATCATCCCACCGCTGACCAGCCAGTACCTCAACCTGACCAAGAACTCCTCCCTCGGGCTGGCGATCGGCTATCCCGAGCTCGTCGCGGTCGGCTCGACGGTCCTCAACCAGTCGGGTCAGTCGATCGAGGTCGTGGTCATCTGGATGGTCGTCTATCTGGGAATCAGCATCACGGTTTCGCTGCTGATGAACTGGTTCAACTCGAAAATGGCGCTCGTCGAGCGTTGATGAAGGGCGCATAGGGCCATGGAAGAACAAGTCGCCCGCTTCGTCGCGACCGAGCAGAAGCAGCCGCTGCCTCCCCCGCCGAGCGAGAGGGGCATCATCGGAACGACCCGCCGCAACCTGTTCGCCACGCCGCTCGATTCGGTGTTGAGCATCCTTGCAGGATTGATCATCGTCTGGGGGGCGTGGAACATCGTCAACTGGGCTTGGATCGACGCCACCTTCACGGGAAGCGACCGGGAAGCCTGCCTCGGGGAGGGGGGCGCATGCTGGGCCTTTGTCGGCGCGAAATTCAGCCAGTTCATGTACGGCGTCTATCCGTTCGGTGCGCGCTGGCGGATCGACTTGTCGGTGGTCATGCTGATCGTGCTCGTTGCCGGAATCGCCATACCGCGCATTCCGTTCAAGCGGATCAATGCGATGCTGCTGTTCGCGGTCTATCCGGTGGTGACGCTGATCCTGCTCACCGGCGGGCGGTTCTCGTTCTCCGGCGGCGGGGTGACGCTGCTGCTTTTGATCGCTGCCGCCATCACGATCAGCGATGTGGCATCGCGCCCGGAGGTCGGTTTCGGTAGCCTGATGAAGACTGCCGTCGGGTTGGCTCTGTTCGGCGTGTTGGCGCTGTTTTTGTCGAAGTTTGTCAGCGGTGCCTCGGTCGAATTTCTTGATCTGCGATTCTCGACACTCACGCTTGTCGCCTTTCTGGCAAGCCTCGGTTCGATTGCGGTGGCTGTCCTCACCGGATTCCGTTCCCAAGAGATCAGCCGACTCCGCCTGCTCATTCCCGTTGTCGCGGTCGGTCTCTTCGTCTTCGTGATGACTGCCGATTTTGGCTTGCGGCCGGTGCCGACCAATCTCTGGGGGGGCTTGATGCTGACGCTGGTCGTCGCGCTGAGCGGCATCGCCGCCTCACTTCCGCTGGGCATCATTCTCGCTCTCGGTCGGCGTTCCGACATGCCGGCGGTGCGGTTGTTCTCGGTGATCTTCATCGAGTTCTGGCGCGGCGTGCCGCTGATTACCGTCCTGTTCATGGCGAATTTCATGCTGCCGCTGTTCCTGCCCGAGGGTGTCAGCTTCAATCAGCTATTGCGGGCGCTCGTGGGCGTGGCGCTGTTCTCGGCGGCCTATATGGCGGAAGTGATCCGCGGTGGCCTCCAGGCCATTCCGAAAGGCCAGTACGAGGGTGCCGACGCCATGGCGCTGACCTACTGGCAGAAGATGCGGCTGATCATCCTGCCGCAGGCCCTGAAGCTGGTGATTCCGGGAATCGTCAACACCTTCATCGGGCTCTTCAAGGATACCAGCCTGGTCTACATCATCGGTCTGGCCGACCTTCTCGGCACGGTGCGCCGTGGCTTCAACGATCCAAGCTGGATCACCCCCTCCACACCGGCGACCGGTCTCGTCTTCGCCGCGTTCATTTATTGGTTGTTCTGCTTTTCCATGTCGCGCTACTCGATCTACACCGAGCGGCGACTGGATACCGGACACACACGCTGAAGGATCCGACCATGGCTGTCGATACCGAAACCAAGGCGCAACCGACACCGATGCAGGTCTCCGACGAGATCGCCGTCGAACTTCTGGGCGTCAACAAGTGGTTCGGGGAATTCCATGTTCTCCGCGACATCAATCTGACCGTTCGCACGGGTGAACGCATCGTCGTCTGCGGTCCGTCGGGATCCGGCAAATCGACGATGATCCGCTGCATCAACCGGCTGGAGGAGCATCAAAAAGGCAGCATCGTCGTCGACGGCATCGAGCTGACCAACGATCTGAAGAAGATCGACGAGGTGCGGCGCGAAGTCGGCATGGTGTTCCAGCATTTCAATCTCTTCCCGCATTTGACCATTCTGGAAAACTGCACGCTGGCCCCGATCTGGGTGCGCAAAATGCCGAAGAAGAAGGCCGAAGAGGTAGCCATGCATTACCTGTCGCGGGTGAAGATTCCCGAGCAGGCGACCAAATACCCCGGCCAGCTCTCCGGCGGCCAGCAGCAGCGCGTGGCCATCGCCCGGTCGTTGTGCATGAGCCCGAAGATCATGCTGTTCGACGAGCCGACCTCGGCGCTTGACCCGGAGATGATCAAGGAAGTGCTCGATGTTATGGTGGGGCTCGCCGAAGAGGGAATGACGATGTTGTGCGTGACCCACGAGATGGGCTTTGCCCGCCAGGTCGCCAATCGTGTGATCTTCATGGATGCCGGCCAGATCGTCGAGCAGAACGAGCCGGAGCCGTTCTTCACCAATCCGCAACACGAGCGCACCAAGCTCTTCCTCTCGCAGATCCTTCATTGACCTGGTCGTCGGGCGCGTCTACGCGACTCGCCTGATCGCGCATATGATCGGCGTTCGATAGGGAGCGACGCCGTGCCGGGCAGCAACCTGTGTTGCGCGGCCACGATGTTGCCTGTCAGGGCTTGGGTTCCCCGCGGTCTCGATGAACATTTCGCGCGAAGGTTGATGACTTGTCCGAGCGAACATCCGAAAGCAGAGCGGCGCCGTCGCCGGCTCCTGTTCCCGCGACGATCGAACTGGTCGACGCGCAGGCGATCGCGTCCACCCCGAGTTGGGCCATCATTGGAATCTTCTTCATCCTCCTGTTTGGAGGATTGTATCTGACGGCAAGCTTCGTGCTGCCGGTCATCATTGCGCTGCTGTTCGCGTTGGTGATGAGCCCGGTGGTGCGATTCCTGCGTCGCCGGTTGAAAATCTGGGAACCGATCTCTGCGTTCGTCCTCGTTATTGGCACGACGATGACGCTGATTTCCGGCTTCTACATGCTCAGCGATCCAATCGCGAAGATCGTCAACGACGCGCCTCGTTACGCCGCGGCCGTGGATGCGGAGATGCGGACCGTCAAGAACCGGCTCGAACGCCTCCGCTCGGCTCAGGAGAATGTGGAGAAAACCGCGAAAAGCGCCGCCGGAGGGGCGGCGGACAATGAGGTTGTCGTCAAGAACCCCGGTCTTGTCGACAATGCTACGACCGCGGTGCCGCAGATGGTGGCTTCTGTCGGCTTCACCCTGGTGTTCTTGTTTTTCCTCCTCGCTTCTGGCGACCTGTTCTACCAAAAGCTCATACGGTCGATGCCGACGCTGGCCGACAAGAAGCGCGCGCTTCACATCGCGCACGACATCGAGCGCGAACTCTCGCGTTATCTGTTCACCATCACAATGATTAACGCCTCTCTCGGCATCGCGGTCGGGACGCTGTTGTGGTGGGTCGACATGCCGACTCCCGTCGTCTTCGGCGCTCTGGCGATGCTGCTTAACTTCATTCCCTATATCGGTGCGCTGATTGGCATGGCGATTGTCGGAGTGATCGCTCTCGCCGATTTCGGCAACTTGGCCCAAGCTCTGGTTCCAGTGCTGCTGTACCTTGCCTGCACGACAATCGAAGGCCAACTCGTGACGCCAACGATCGTCGGCCGACGGTTGGAGATGAATGCCGCCGCCGTCTTTCTCTCGGTGGCATTCTGGGGTTGGATCTGGGGCGTGGTCGGGATGTTCCTCGCAGTCCCGGTCATGGTCGCTATCAAGGTCTTCGCCAGCTATGTCGAGCCGCTCGCGCCGCTCGGCGATTTTCTATCGGCCGAAACAAAACGAGCGCCGGACGAAGACGACTGATAACCGCCGCGGTGACAGAGACCTGTTCGATGATGCCGAACGGGGGATGTCCGGCCGCGCGCGCCGCGCCTTGCTGCGTTGCGGACCTCGCCCGATGAGCCACGTCGCGCCTCGCCACGTATCGGCGTAAAGGCGCCGTGAATGGCCGGTCGAATGGGTTCCAGTCACAGCAGATTGGTGTGATGCCGAACCCGTCGGTGCCCTTCACAGATGCCCAATAAAAAACCGGCGGCCCAGTGGGCCGCCGGTCGTTGTTCGGGATAGGAACTGTCTGACTAACGCTTGGCGGTCGTTGCGACCGGTTTCACCAGCGCGGTGATGCGCCGGAGCGTGACACGCCGGTTCTCAGCGTTCGCCGCTTGCGTCTTGACCTTCAGGTTCTGCTCGCCATAGCCCTGCGTGATAAGGTTTTCCGGCGGTACGTCGAAGTACTGCGACAGCGCCGAGGCGACAGCCTCCGCCCGGCGATCGGACAGCGCCAGATTGGCGATTTCGCTGCCCACCGCGTCGGTATGCCCCTCGACCAGGAAGGTCTCGGCGGGGTTTTCCTTGATGACACGCGCGATCGCATCGGCCACCGCCTGCAAATCATCGACTTCGCTTTGCTCGATCGCGGCGGAGCCGAATGCGAAGTTGATCGTATTGAGGTCGATCCGGCGCACCTTGTCGCGAATGCGCTCGGAGCGTCTCACCTCATCGATCGAGTAGATGCGCTCGACAGTCTCGACCGGCGGTGCGACGATCGTGCGGTAGTAGAGCTCCTCGTCCGGTTCCGCCACGTCGACGATGTATTGGTCTTCCGGAATCGTCAGAACGACCGGAGCGAGATCCGCCGCCGGATCATAATAGTAATCCGGGCGTTCGGCACCGTCCTGGTACGGATCGTAGAACAGAACGACCTCGCGTCCATCCGGCAGTACCCGGGAGCGCTGGATCACGTCGCCATACCGGTTGGTGATCGTCACGACCTGTATGCCGTTCGGTCGGACCACGGTCTGGCGGGTCCGACCGCCGGAAAGACGCTCATAGTAGCGCTCCTCGGCGTCGACCGCGATACGGTCGTCGTCATTGCCGCGGATGAAGTAGGCGGCGGCGCCACCGACCACCGCGCCGGCGACGCCGGCGCCCACGATCGACAGGATATCACGATCGCCGACACGCTCGACCACCTCGGCGCCGGGCGGCAGTTCCGTCCGCGTTTCCTGCACGACGGTCGTATTGTTCACCGTGGTATTGTTCGTCGTGGTGCTGGTGCTGTTATTGGTCGTGCTGTTGTCGTTGATCGTCGTCTGAGAGGTACCAGACGTCGGCGCTTCGATGCGCTCGCCCTGTTCGGCGGTGATCGACGGAACCTCGACGGGTTCACTCAGCTGCTGGACTCGCGCATCGCTTGCGCTGATCTCGCCTTCGGGGACAGGAGCTTCCTGTATCTCGGCCGACACGGGCTTTGGATCTTCGACCGGCGCTGCTGTCGGAGCGGGCGCGGGTTCTGCCGTGGCGGCTGGTTCTTCGGCCGGGGCCTCGGCAGCGGGTGCGGGCTCAACCGGCGCGGGTTCAGCAGGTGCGGCTTCGGCGGGCGCCTCGGCAGCGGGTTCCTCGACCGGGGCTGGTTCAGCAGGGGCTTCCTCGACAGGAGCCGCTTCGGCAGGGGCTGGTTCGGCCGGCGCCTCGGCAGCGGGTTCCTCGACCGGGGCTGGTTCAGCAGGGGCTTCCTCGACAGGAGCCGCTTCGGCCGGTGCGGCTTCGGCGGGAGCCTCGGCGGGTTCCTCGACCGGGGCTGGTTCAGCAGGGGCTTCCTCGACAGGAGCCGGTTCGGCAGGGGCTGGTTCGGCGGGAGCCTCGGCAGCGGGTTCCTCGACCGGGGCTGGTTCAGCAGGGGCTTCCTCGACAGGAGCCGGTTCGGCAGGGGCTGGTTCGGCCGGCGCCTCGGCAGCGGGTTCCTCGGCAGGGG